>Ga0307515_10000212_pt1 | contig 143024 bp, 106 predicted proteins | sample 17_EM_MG_FD_194513 | JGI IMG/M metagenome (GOLD analysis project Ga0307515, IMG submission 194513) | Populus trichocarpa ectomycorrhiza microbial communities from riparian zone in the Pacific Northwest, United States - 17_EM | ecosystem: Host-associated > Plants > Roots > Unclassified... | reverse complement strand
CGCGTGCTTGCACCGTGCCCAGGGGCCGGCGGCCCGGGCATGCGTTCTCCGGCCCACGCTCGCGGGCGACCACCGCGGCGTGCCGCCAGCAACCCATCAACACCCGGTTCGCGCACCACCCTTCGGGCGACCGCGAATGGGGCCTGCGCCCGCATGCCCGAGCCGCCGACCCCGCCCAGTGGGTGGCGTGCTTGCAGGCACGCCACCTTGTGTCGCAGGACGGCGGTGGTGTCTGCGGGCGCAGGCCCCATTCGCGGTCGCCATGGCCTGGGCGATGCGACAGCGGGGTTGATGGCAGGGCGGTCGTGTCCTGCAGTGGTTGCCCGCGAGCGTGGGCCGGAGAACGCGGACACGGCCGTCGGCCTGGCGCGCGATGCAGGCACGCAGGCTGCTCGGCCAACGGCAGCAATGGGCCGACAGCAGCCGTCCGACACAACGGGGCGTCTCATGGTTCGTGGGTCGCGCCACGCGCAGCGGAGCAACTGACATGACGGTCGCGTCGCGTGTCTTCGGGCAGCTGCCGGACGGCCGTACCGTGCACGAGCACACACTCGACAACGGCCGCGGCCTGACGCTGCGCGCCATCAACCTGGGCGGCATCGTCACCGCGCTGCACTGCCCCGACCGCCATGGCCGCTGCGCCAACGTCGTGCTCGGGTTCGACAACCTCACCGACTACGTCGAGCGCAACCCGAACTTCGGCACGCTGGTGGGCCGCTACGGCAACCGCATCGCCGGCGGGCGCTTCGTGCTCGACGGCGTGATGCACCAGCTCGCCACCAACGACGGCGCCAACGCGCTGCACGGCGGGCCGGGCGGTTTCGGCAAACGTTGGTGGGCGATCGAACCGGTGCCGGCGGCGGCCGATGGCAGCGTCGCGCTGGACCTGGCGCTGACCAGCGAAGACGGCGACGAACGTTACCCTGGCCGGCTCGACGTGAAGGCGCGCTACACGTTGACCCCGGGCAACGAGTGGCGCATCGACTACCGCGCCACCGCCGACCGCACAACCATCGTCAACCTCACGCACCACGGCTACTACAACCTGGCCGGCAGCGGCAGCGCGCTCGAACATCTGCTGACGCTGAACGCCAGCCGCGTCGTCAGCATCGACGCGCAGCTGATCCCCACCGGCACGGCCCCGGTCGAGGGCACGCCGTTCGATTTCCGCCGCAGCACACGCATTGGCGAGCGCATCCGCGCCGCTGTGCCGCAGCTGCTGGCGGCGCGCGGTTACGACCACACCTTCGTGATCGACCGCGGTGGTGTCCAGGGCCTCGTGCATGCCGCCCAACTGGCCGACCCGGCTTCGGGCCGTGTGATGGACCTGTGGACCACCGAGCCCGGTGTGCAGTTCTACTCGGGCAACTTTCTCGACGGCCAGCTGCGTGGCAGCCACGGCCAGGCCATCCGGCAAGGCGACGGCGTCTGCCTGGAGACGCAGCACTTTCCGGACTCACCGAACCACCCCGAGTTCCCGTCGACCGTGCTGCGGCCCGGTGCGACCTTCCAGAGCACGACCGTGCACCGCTTCAGCACCGACTGAAACACCACCCCAGAGGAGATACACCCCATGAACACACAACGCCGAACTGCCATTGCGGCACTCATTGCCGCTGGCCTGCCGATTTCCACCGCCTGGGCCCAGGGCAAGATCGTGCTCGGCTTTTCGCAAGTGGGCGCCGAAAGCGAATGGCGCACCGCGAACACCGAGTCGATCAAGTCGTCGGCCACGGCCGCCGGCATCGACCTGAAGTTCTCTGATGCGCAGCAGAAGCAGGAAAACCAGATCAAGGCCATCCGCGCCTTCATCGCGCAAAAGGTCGACGTGATCGCGTTTTCGCCGGTCGTCGCCTCGGGCTGGGGCACGGTGCTGCGTGAAGCCAAGGCGGCGAAGATCCCGGTCATCCTGTCGGACCGCGCGGTCGACGAAAAGGACGACAGCCTGTGGGTCAGCTTCATGGGCTCGGACTTCGTCGAAGAAGGTCGCCGCGCCGGGCGCTGGCTGGTCGAGAAGATGAAGGGCTCGACGACGCCGGTGAACATCGTCGAACTGCAGGGCACGGTGGGTTCGGCACCGGCCATCGACCGCAAGAAGGGCTTCGAGGAGATCATCAAGGCCGATGCCAAGTTCAAGATCATCCGCTCGCAGACCGGCGACTTCACCCGTGCCAAGGGCAAGGAAGTGATGGAAGCCTTCCTGAAGGCCGAGGGCAAGAAGATCAACGTGCTCTACGCGCACAACGACGACATGGCCATCGGCGCCATCCAGGCCATCGAAGAAGCCGGCATGAAGCCCGCGAAGGACATCATCATCATCTCGATCGATGCCGTGAAGGGCGCGTTCGAAGCCATGATCGCCGGCAAGCTGAACGTCAGCGTCGAGTGCAGCCCGTTGCTAGGCCCGCAGCTGATGCAGGCGGTGAAGGACCTGAAGGCCGGCAAGACGCTGCCCAAGCGCATCGTGACGCAGGAAGGTGTGTTCCCGATGGAAGTGGCGGCGAAGGAATTCCCGAACCGCAAGTACTAAGCCTTGACCTCAGCGCCGGTTCTCGAAGCGCGCGGGCTGACCCGCCGCTTCACGGGTGTGCTCGCTCTGTCGGGCGTGGACTTCCGCCTGTTCGCAGGCGAAGTGCACGCCGTGATGGGGCAGAACGGCGCCGGCAAGTCGACGCTGATCAAGCTGCTGACGGGCGTGTACCCGGCCGATGCCGGCGAGTTGCGGCTGGGCGGTGTGCCGGTGCATCCGACATCACCCGCCGCAGCGCAGCGGCTGGGCATCAGCACGGTTTATCAGGAAGTGAACCTGTGCCCGAACCTCTCGGTGGCCGAGAACATCTTCGCCGGCCGCTACCCGCGCAAAGGTGCGGCGGGGTTGTGGCGCATCGACTGGCAGCGCATGCACGTGCAGGCCCGTGCACTGCTGGCGCGGTTGAACCTGGAGATCGACGTCACGCGGCTGCTCGCCAGCTACCCGGTCGCGGTGCAGCAGATGGTGGCGATTGCCCGTGCGCTGAGTGTCGAAGCCAAGGTGCTGATCCTCGACGAGCCGACATCGAGCCTCGACGAAGAAGAGGTGAACCGCCTGTTCGGCGTGCTGCGCCAGCTGCGCAGCGACGGCATGGCGATCCTGTTCGTGACGCATTTCTTCGAGCAGATGTACGCCATCTCCGACCGCATCACCGTGCTGCGCAACGGTGAACTGGTCGGTGAATACCTGAAGGCCGACCTGCCGCCGGCAGCGCTGATCACCGCAATGGTCGGGCGCGAGCTGAGCGCTGCGGTCGGCCGCAACGACAACCCCGAGATCGCCGCCGGCGCGCCCTTGCTCGAAGCCCGCGGTTTTGGCCGCCGCGGCCAGTTGCAGCCGCTGGACCTGACCTTGCGCCGTGGCGAAGTCGTCGGCGTCGGCGGCCTGCTCGGCTCGGGCCGCACCGAACTCGCGCGGCTGCTCTTCGGGCTGGAGCGCTGCGACAGCGGCAGCCTGTTCATCGAGGGCCAACCGGTGCGTTTCGACAACCCCGTGCAGGCCATCCGGCAAGGCCTGGCGCTGTGCCCCGAAGAACGCAAACACGACGGCATCGTCGCCGAACTCTCGGTGCGCGAGAACATCGTGCTCGCGCTGCAGGCGCGGCTGGGGCTGTGGCGGTACTTGTCGCGGGCCCGCCAGCAGGAGATTGCCGACCGCTTCGTGCATGCGCTGAGCATCAAGACGGCAGACATCGAAACACCGATTGCGCTGCTCTCGGGCGGCAACCAGCAGAAAGCGGTGCTGGCGCGCTGGCTGGCCACCGAACCGCGGCTGCTGATCCTGGACGAACCGACACGCGGCATCGATGTCGCCGCCAAGCAGGAGGTGATGAACCAGATCCTCGTGCTCGCGCGCAGCGGGCTGGCGGTGCTGTTCATCTCGTCGGAGATGGACGAAGTGGTGCGGGTCTCCGACCGCATCGTCGTGCTGCGCGACCGCGCCAAGGTCGGTGAACTGCCGGGCAACAGCTCCGAGCAGGCCGTGTACCACCTCATCGCTTCCGGAACCTGACGATGCTGCAGACGCTGTTGCGCCACCGCCTGTTGTGGCCGTCTATCACGCTGTTGCTGCTGCTGGCCGTCAACGCCGCCTTCAACCCGGGTTTCTGGCAGCTGCAGTGGCGCGACGGCCATCTCTACGGCAGCGTCATCGACATCCTCAACCGCGCCGCGCCGCTGGCGCTGGTGGCGATGGGCATGACACTTGTGATCGCCACGCGAGGCATCGACATCTCGGTCGGCGCGGTGGTGGCGATCGCCGCTGCCGTTGCGGCTTTGATGATCGGCGGCGAGCTGGTCGTCAAAGACGGTGTGCAGACACATGTCAGCCGCTTCCCGATGGGCCTGGCGATCGCCGCTGCGCTGGCGGTAGCTGCGTTCTGCGGGCTGTGGAACGGCCTGCTCGTGGCGCGCGTCGGCATGCAGCCCATCATCGCGACGCTGATCCTGATGGTGGCCGGCCGCGGCATCGCGCAGCTGCTCACCGGTGGCCAGATCATCACCGTCTACTACGCGCCGTTTTTCTATCTCGGCAACGGCTTCCTGCTCGGCCTGCCGTTTGCGGTGTTCATCGCCGCGGCGGTGTGGCTGGTGCTGCACCTGCTGATGACACGCACCGCGCTCGGCCTCTTCATCCAGGCCATCGGCATCAACCCCGCAGCAGCGCGGCTGGCCGGGCTGCAGGAACGGCTGATCACCGTCTGCGTTTACGTCTTCTGCGGCCTCGCCGCGGGTGTCGCCGGGCTCGTGATCAGCTCCAACGTGAAAAGCGCCGACGGCAACAACGCCGGCATGTTGATGGAACTCGACGCCATCCTCGCCGTCACGCTGGGCGGCACGGCGCTGACCGGCGGGCGCTTCAGCCTGGCGGGCAGCGTGCTCGGCGCGCTGATCATCCAGACGCTGACCTCGACGATCTACTCGATCGGCGTGCCGCCCGAGATCAACATGGTGGTGAAGGCGGCGGTCGTCTTCGTCGTGATGTTGTTGCAGTCGGCCGAGTTCCGCGCTGCGCTGCGCGGCTGGGTCGTTCGGTCAGGAAACCAGCGGTCATGAAAACAGCACGCATCGATTCACGCTACGTGCCGCTGCTCGGCACCATCGCCGTCTTCCTGCTCACCGCTGGCTACGGCTCGTTCGCCTACCCGAGTTTCTTCTCGGCGCAGGTGTTCCTGAACCTGCTGATCGACAATGCCTTTCTCTGCATCGTCGGCGTCGGCATGACGTTTGTCATCCTCTCCGGCGGCATCGACCTCTCCGTCGGTTCGGTCATCGCACTGACCACCATGGTCTCGGCCGCACTCGTCGAACAGCAACACTGGAGCGCGGCGCAGGCGATTCCGCTGGTGCTGGTGCTCGGTGCCGGTTTCGGCGCGCTGATGGGCTGGCTGATCCAGCGTTTCAAGCTGCAGCCTTTCATCGTCACCCTGGCCGGCATGTTCCTGGCGCGTGGCCTGTGTTACCTGATCAGCATCGATTCGATCAGCATCACCGACAGCGCCTACACGTCCATCGCGCAGGCGCGATTGCCGCTGTGGAGCGACGGCGCGTCCATCACCGTGGGCGCGCTGCTGGCGCTGGCCGTGCTGGCCTTTGGCATCTGGCTGGCCCATGCCACCGAGTTCGGCCGCACGGTCTACGCCATCGGCGGCAGCGAAGCCTCGGCCTTGCTGATGGGGCTGCCGGTGGCGCGCACCACCGTGCTGGTCTACACCTTCAGCGGCCTGTGTTCCGCACTGGCCGGTGTCGTGTTCACGTTCTACATGCTGTCGGGCTACGGCCTGCATGCGGTGGGGCTGGAGCTCGACGCCATCGCTGCCGTCGTCATCGGCGGCACCTTGCTGAGCGGCGGTGTCGGCTACGTCTTCGGCACGCTGTTCGGCGTGTTGATCCTGGGCATCATCCAGACGCTGATCGCCTTCGACGGCTCGCTGAGTTCGTGGTGGACACGCATCGTCATCGGCGCGCTGCTGCTGGTGTTCTGCCTGCTGCAGCGAGCCTTCGAGTCGCGTCGCTGAGGCGTATGCTGGCGCCATGAATGCGCCATCCACCCTGTCTTCCACCCGTACCGAGTCCGACAGTTTCGGCCCCATCGAAGTGCCCGCCGATGCCTTGTGGGCGGCGCAGACCGAACGCAGCCGGCAGTTCTTCGCCATCGGCCGCCAGCGCATGCCGCTGGAGGTCGTGCATGCGCTGGCGCAGATCAAACGCGCCGCGGCCGAGGTGAATCTGGAACTGGACCTGCTCGACGCAGAAAAGGCCCACGCCATCGCCGCCGCGGCGGCGCGTGTGGCAGCGGGCGAGTTCGATGCCACGGCGTTCCCGCTCTCGGTCTGGCAGACGGGTTCCGGCACGCAGAGCAACATGAACGTCAACGAGGTCGTCGCCAACCTCGCGTCTCTGGCGCTGGGTGGCACGCTCGGCGGTGCGCGCAAGGTGCACCCGAACGACGACGTCAACCGCGGCCAGTCGTCGAACGACGTGTTCCCGACGGCGATGCACGTCGCGGCGGTGCTGACGACGCAGCCGCTGCTGGCAGCGCTGGGCCGGCTGCGCGCGGCGCTGGCGTTGAAGGCGACGGCGTTTGCTGCCGTCATCAAGATCGGCCGCACCCACCTGCAGGACGCAACGCCGATCACCCTGGGCCAGGAATTCGGCGGCTACGTCGCCCAGCTCGCGCTGGCCGAAGCCGCGTTGCACAACGCACTGCCGGCGGTGCACGCGCTGGCCATCGGCGGCACGGCGGTCGGCACGGGGCTCAACACCCACCCGGAATTCGGCCAGCGTGTCGCGCGGCGGCTTGCTTCACGGCTGGGTGCGCCGTTCTGCGTCGCCGACAACCTGTTCGCCGCGATGGCCGGCCACGAAGCGCTGGTCGGCCTGCATGCTGCGCTGAAGATGCTGGCCGTGGCGCTGACAAAAATCGCCAACGACATCCGCCTGATGGGCAGCGGCCCGCGTGCCGGCTTCGGTGAACTGCGGCTGCCGGAAAACGAACCCGGCAGCTCGATCATGCCGGGCAAGGTCAACCCGACCCAGGTCGAGGCGCTGACGATGGTCTGCGCCCAGGTGATGGGGCACGACGTGGCGATCGGCATCGCGGCCAGCCAGGGCCATTTCGAACTCAACGTCTACAAGCCGCTGATTGCGCACAACGTGCTCGACAGCCTGGTGCTGCTGACGGACGCGATGGCGAGTTTCACAAGCCACTGTGTCGAAGGCATCGAGGTCGACACGCAGCGCACCAGCGAGCTGGTGAACCGCTCGTTGATGCTGGTCACGGCACTGGCGCCGCACATCGGCTACGACCGCGCCGCCGGCATCGCCAAACACGCCCATGCCAGCGGCAGCAGCCTGCGCGAAGCGGCACTGGGCCAGGGCGGCGTCAGCGCCGCCGACTTCGACGCCTGGGTGCAGCCGGCGGCGATGGTGGGGCCGACAAGCTGACGGCCAGCCTGAGGACCAGGCTGACGTTTCGTGCGCTGGCGAACAGAGCGCAGCGCCAGGGCGCCGCATGATGGCTGCGATCCAGCACCACAGAGCGGCACGCCATGAACCACGTCACCCTGCCCGACAAGACAACGCTGTACATCAAGGACTGGGGCGCCGGCAGGCCGGTGATCCTGCTTTCGGGCTGGCCGCTCACGGCAGACAGCTGGGACGACCAGGCGCTGGTGATCGCCGGCTCGGGCTACCGCGCCATCGCCTACGACCGCCGCGGTTTCGGGCGTTCGTCGCAGCCCTGGGGCGGCTACGACTACGACACACTGGCCGACGACCTGGCCGCGGTGATCCAGCAGACCGGCGCACGCGACGCCGTGCTCGTCGGCTTCTCGATGGGCGGCGGCGAAGTCGCACGCTACATGTCGCGCCACGGCGGCAGGTCGGTGGTGAAGGCGGCACTCATTGCTTCCGTCGTGCCCTGCATGCTGAAGTCTGCCGACAACCCGGCCGGCACCGAACAGGCCGTGTTCGACACGATGGCGACCCAGCTGCGCGAAGACCGGGCGCAGTTTTTCGCTGGCTTCTTCAAGGACTTCTTCGGCGTCGGCATGCTGTCGCACCCGGTGAGCACCGAGCTCATCGAATGGGCACGCAGCCAGGCGATGCAGGCCAGCCTGCGCGCCACGCTCGAATGCGTGAAGTCGTTTTCGACCACCGACTTCCGCAGCGATCTGCCGGCCTTCAGGTGCCCGACGCTGATCGTGCATGGCAGCGACGACAAGACCGTGCCGATCGCCGCTTCGGCGCGGGCGGCCCACGGCGGCATCGCACAGTCGACGCTGCTCGAATACGGCGGTGCGCCGCACGGGCTGTTCGCCACCGAGAAACACCGGCTGAGCGAAGACCTGCTCGCGTTCATCCGGCAATGAACGCGGCGCGCCCGCCGGGCGCGCGGCGGCACTACGGCAGCAGGCGGTCGTATTCGGCCTTGACGACGGCGTAACACTCGCAGCTGCGCTGCTCCAGCGCGGGGCGGTCGAGCACGACGAGGTGGCCGCGCTGGTAGCGGATGAGCCCGTTGCGCTGCAAGGCCATCGCGGCCTCGGTGACACCTTCGCGGCGCACGCCCAGCGAATGTGCGATCAACTGCTGCGTCACTTCGATCGCCGGGCCGGGCAGGCGGTCCAGGCTGAGCAGCAGCCAGCGGCACAGTTGCTGGTCCAGCGAATGGTGCCGGTTGCACACCGCAATCTGCGCCAGCTGCGCGATCAGGGCCTGGGTGTAGCGCAACAGAATCGGCACCACCGCCCCCGAGCGCGCAAACGCCGCCTGCAGCGCCGCGGCCGGGATGCGGAACGCAACGCCGGCGCTGCGCACCACCGCACGGCTGGGGGTCGAGCCGCCGCCCATGAAGATCGGCGTGCCGACCAGGCCCTCGCGGCCAACCACGGCGATCTCGGACGAGCCGCCAGCCTCTGTCAGGTACAGCAGCGAGACGATCGCCGAGGTCGGAAAATAGCCGTGGCTCAGCACCACCCCCGACTCTTGCAGCACCTGGCCCAGCGGCAGGCTGACCAGTTCGAGATGCGGCCGCAGCAACTGCAACTCGGCCTCGGGCAGCATCGCCAGCAGCTGGTTGGCGCGGGGATCGCTTGCCGCCGCCGCGGCGACTGTCGTGTCGGCTGCGGGTGCTGACATCGCCGCTACCCGCCTGCCAGCGGCAGGGTCACGACGAACTCGCTGCCGCGGCCGATGCCGGCGCTGCGCGCCACCAGGCTGCCGCCATGCGCCTGCACCAGCTTGTGCACGATGGTCAGCCCGATGCCCAGGCCGATGCCGTTGAAGCCGATGGCGTGCACGTCCTGCGCAAACGGCTCGAAGACATGCGGCAGCATCTGCGGCGTGATGCCGATGCCGTTGTCCCACACCGTCAGCGTCAGGCTGTCGGCGCTGGTGGTGACCACGAGGCCGATCTTGCCGCCGTTGTGGGTGTGCTTGGACGCGTTGTCGAGCAGGTTGCGCAAGACCTGGCCCAGCCGCGGCGCGTCGCCCCGCAGCACCAGCGCGGCCGCCGGCTGCTGCAGCTTGAATTGCTGGCCGCGTGCTTCCATCGTCGAGCGCAGCGCGGCGATGCTTTCGTCGATGACCTGCGCCATGTCGACCGGGCCGGGGTGGAGCGCCAGCCCTTCGCCGTCGATGTTGGCGGCGTCGACCAGGCTGCCGACCAGGCGCGACATGTGGGTCAGCTGCTGTTCGACCATGCCTTGCACTTGCGGCAGCAGCGGCGCTTCGGCGCCGGGGCGGCCCAGCAACGCCGCGGCAATGCGGATCGGCGCCGCGGGGTTGCGCAACTCTTCGGCCACCGCCGCCATGAACGCCGCCTGCCGCTGCCGCGTGCTCTCGGCGGCGGCCTTCAGCTCGTGCGCCGTCAGCGCCGCCAGCACCAGGTTTTCGTTGGCCTCGCGCAGCACGGCATGGCGACGCTCCAGGTCGGCGCCGGCGTCTGCGCCCTGGTCGTGCGGCAGTGGCGGCAGCCCGCGCTTGTCGGGGGCGGCGCCATGGAAGACGATGCCGCCCGGGCCGCGCCGCTTGCTGCGGTACATGGCGCCGTCGGCCAGCTTGACCAGGGTCTCGATGGTGTCACCGTCGTCGGGGTAGATCGCGATGCCGACGCTGGCGCTCACGGCGACCGGGTGGCCGTCGATGTCGGCCGGCGCCGAGATCGCCGCGATCAGTTTTTCGGCCACCGTGCGCGCGGCGCCGCGCTCGGCCACATCGGTCAGCAGCACCACGAACTCGTCGCCACCGTGGCGGCTGACCATGTCCACCTCGCGCACCGCCGTCAGCATGCGGGTGGCCACCAGGCGCAGCAGCTTGTCGCCGAAGGCATGGCCATGGCTGTCGTTGGGCTGCTTGAAGTTGTCCAGGTCCAGGAACAGCAGCGCCACGCGGGTGTCGTGGCGCCTGGCGTTGGCCGTGGCACGCTGGTAGGCCGTGGCCAGCATGCTGCGGTTGGGCAGCCGCGTCAGCGCGTCGAGCGTGTTCGCCGCCTGGGCGTCCTGCAGCGCCATCGCTGCGGTGTCGGCATCGGCCTGCGCGGCCATCGCGGTCACGACCAGCTGTTCGTTGACCTCGACGATCTTGGCCGCATCGGTGGCGGCCAGGCGGCTTTCGGCAACTACCACGTCTTGCAGCAGGCGCACGAGCACCGTGCGCATCGCCTCCACCTGCACCTCCAGCCGCGCCAGTTCGCCGGCGGCCTGGGTCACCGGTGTGGGGTTGGGCTCGGAGTCGGTGGTCAAGGGGCGCCATCGCCGTTGCTGTCGTTACGGCGGCTGCGGGTGGGACGCCCGCCGAGCAGGCCTTCCTGGTTCGGCAGCAGGGCGCCGATCTGGATGCCGTTGTCGTTGATGCTGTACAGCCGCAGCGCGTCGGAATGGGCACTTGCACGCACCTTCACCACCGCCATCACGCGCAGCAGCCGGCTTTCCAGCTCGATGTAGCGCTGCACGATGATGGCGTCGGTGAGGAAGGCCGCACCGTAGGGGCTGAAGCGCAGGTCGGTGTAGCGGTCTTCGAGTTCAGAAGTCATCAGCACCGTGACGCCGCTGCGCGCCAGCGCCGAGACCAGCCCGAGCAGCGACTCGCGGAAGTCGGCGCGGAAGGTCGGTGCCAGGGCCAGCTCGAAGCCGCTGAGCGAGTCGAGCACCACACGCGTGGCCTGCAGCCGCTGCACTTCGGCCAGGATCAGCATCACGACCTCGTCGATCGACAGATCGGGCTCGTGGTTGTCGATCAACCCCACCTTGCCGGCGGCCACCAGCGCTGCCAGCACCGGGTTGCGCACGCGGTTGGGGTGCTGTTCGAAGGCGGCGATGACGCCGGTTTCGCCGTTGCGTGCGCCTTCGGCCAGGAAGCTGGCTGCCAGGATCGTCTTGCCCGAGCCCGAAGGCCCCGCCACCAGCAGCGAATAACCGCGCGGCAGGCCGCCGCCGAGCATGTCGTCGAGCATCGGCACGCCCATCAGCGCCCGCGTGGCGAGCGCGGCCGACGTTGTCGCCGGTACCGTGCTGGTGGGTGCGAAGACGCGGATGCCGGCGCTGCTGATGCGGAAGGTGTGCAGCCCCGGCAGCGTCGCCTGGCCGCGCATCTTCATGATCTCCACCTTGCGCACCATCGAGTTGCGCTGCACGCTCTGGCGCAGCCAGATCAGGCCGTCGGCCACCGTGAACACCGGGTTGGCGTCGGTTTCGTTGAAGTACTCGCCGAGCAGGAAGGTCGTGGCCTGCCAGCTCGTCATCAACATGCCCAGTTGCTGCACGAACATCTGCAGACTGTTGTGCGGGCTGGCACCGGTGTCGCTGGCAAAAACCACCGAGCGAAACGAGTCGACGAAGACCAGCGCCGGGTTGTGCTCGGTGACCTCGGCGACGATGCGTTGCAGCACACGTTCCAGGTCGCCGGCCAGCGCGTCTTCCGACAGGCTGATGAAACGCACGCTGTGGTTGATGGCCTCGGCGTCGAAGTAGTCGAACTGCTGCTGGTAGCGCAGCATCTTCAGCGGCGGCTCGCCGAGCACGGTGAAGTAGATCGCCGGGCGCTCGGGCGTGGCCAGCGCAAACATGATCTGGTGCGCCAGCGTGGTCTTGCCACAGCCGGGCTGGCCGGCGATGAGGTTGAACGAAAACTCGGGCAAACCGCCTCCGAGCACTTCATCCAGGCCGGGCACGCCAGTGGCCAGGCGGTTGATGCTGACTTTGGTGGTCATGACGAAGAGTCCTGTGCCGGCGAGACGGCCGATGGGTGAGCCCAGACAGGAAGAAGCAGCCGGTCGGTGAGCGAAGGGCCGACCAGGCTGGTCAGCAAGGCAAGGAACGTCTGGAACAATGCGCTGCCGCCAGCAGCGGCTTCATCTGCAGTGCGCTGCACCAGTGTGGCGCGCAGCGCGGCGGGGTCGATGACGGGCAGCAGCCCCGGGTGGCCGACGAGCAGCCAGGGGTGGTCTGCCGCTGAGAGCGTGACGCCACGGTGGTACAGCGCGGCGACGCCGCGGTGGCCGATGATCGGGTGCAAGGCCTGGTCGATCTGCAGCCAGAGGGTGGCGACGAGCGCGGCCACCTGCTCCGGCCCGGCCTCCGGCGGGAGCCGGCCAGCCAGTGGCGCAGGCCATCTTCGAACCTCCGGGCTTTCCATGGTTGTCGTGCTCTGCTGGCCGTTGGGGTCGAGGAGGGGGATGGTACGCCCTCGCGCAGCAGGGATAGACATGGCGTAACAACCCACAGAAGGCGCAGCAGGAGGCTTCCGCTGCAGTGCTGCAGTGCTGCAGTGCTGCAGTGCTGCAGTGCTGCAGTGCTGCAGTTTCCCCGTGTGTCCGGCAGGCATCGGTACGCCACCGTACAGACGCGCCTGGGGTGCCGGGCTGGTGCCGGGTTGGCGCCAGGCCGAAGCGGCTGCGCCTGACAGGCCGTGGGCGGTTTGTCCTACGCGCCTGGCAGACCCCCCGGCCTAAGGTCAGGTTCCGAGCGGCGCAACCTGCGCTGCGGAACACTCGACAAGGAATCCGCCATGGATATCAACTACGTCACCCGCGACCAGTACGGCATGTATGCGAAAAACGACGGCCCCGGGCCGGAACTGATGGGCGCCGACACCCTGATGGGCAACGATGTCTACAACAAGCTCGGTGAAGACCTGGGCGACATCAAGGAATTCATGATCGACATGGCTTCGGGCTCGGTGGCCTACGCCGTGCTGTCGTTCGGCGGTGTGCTCGGCCTGGGCGACAAGCTGTTCGCCGTGCCCTGGAAGGCGCTGGAGCTGGACACGGTGAACAAACGTTTCACGCTCGACGTCACCAAGGACGCGCTGAAAGACGCACCCGGCTTCGACAAAGACCGTTGGCCGCGCATGGCCGACACCGCCTGGTCGGGCGCGGTGCACAAGTTCTACGACACGCCGCGGCGTTCGCTCTGACCTTCGGCGCATTGCGTCGTGGCACCAGCACCGCCAGCTCCTGACGCCGCAGCCGCGGCGTTGCACCAGCCGACGCCACAGCGGCTGGTGCTGAGCGGTGCCTGGACGGCGCGTGGCCTGGGCAGCCTGCCGGGCCGGCTGGCTGCCGTGCAGCTGCCTGCCGGCCCCGCGGTGGCCGACGGCAGCGCGGTGCTGGCGCTGGACAGCGCCGGCGCCATGTTGCTGCACCAGATGTTGCAACGCCTGCGCGACGGCGGTGCCGAGGTGACGCTGCAGGCGCTGCCTGCGGCGTTGAGCAAACGGGTCGATCTGGTGGCGCAGGCGCTGGCCGAACGCGGTGATGCCACGGCTGGTGCCACCGCTGATGCCCCGTCTGCGGCAGCAGCTGCCGCTGCACCGCCGCAGACGCTGTTGCAGCGCATCGGCCGCCGCAGCGTCGCGGCCAGCGAAGAACCGCTGGCGATGCTGGCTTTCGTGGGCGAAAGTGCTGCCGCACTGGCCACCTGCGTGCGGCACCCGGCGCGCCTGCGTGTGCGGCCCGTGCTGCACAACATCGGCACGGCCGGTGTCGACGCCTTGCCCATCGTCGGGCTGCTGTCGTTCCTGCTCGGGGTGGTCGTCGCCTACCAGGGCGCAGCGCAGCTGCGCTTGTACGGCGCCAATATCTTCGTCACCGACCTGGTGGGGGTTTCGATGCTGCGCGAGTTCGCGCCGCTGATCACCGCCATCATCGTTGCCGGCCGCTCGGGTTCGGCCTACGCAGCGCAGATCGGCACGATGTCGGTCACCGAGGAGATCGACGCGATGCAGACGCTGGGCATCGTGCCGCAGGAACTGCTGGTGCTGCCCAAGCTGCTGGCGCTGGTGATTGCGCTGCCGCTGCTGACGGTGTTTGCCGACGTGCTGGGGGTGGCCGGCGGCATGTTGATGGCCAAGGCCCAGCTCGGTGTGGGCTTCGGCGAATTCGCCGAACGTTTTGTCAAGGCGGTGAGCCTGACGACGCTGTTCGTCGGCCTGGCCAAGGCGCCGGTGTTCGCCGCCATCATCGCGACGGTCGGCTGCTTTCAGGGTTTTCGCACCCGCGGCGGCGCCGACAGCGTGGGCCGGCAGACGACCCGCAGTGTCGTGCAGTCGATCTTCCTGGTGATCGTCGCCGACGCGATGTTCTCGGTGGCTTTCAGCGCGCTGGACCTCTGAAGTGAAACCCAACTCCTTCACCGCAGAGGCGCAGAGAACGCAGAGGTTCGCAGAGGCAGGAATCCATGAAGTGCTCTGCGTTGCTCTGCGTTCTCTGCGCCTCTGTGGTGAGGGCATTTCGCTTCATGCGTCGCGAATGGCGCGCAGCGCAACGGACCATTGAGATGGACGCGGAACACAACGTGATCGAACTGCGCCAGGTGAGCACCCGGTTCGGCAGCCATGTCGTGCACGACGGCATCGATCTCTCGGTGCGCCGCGCCGAGATCTTTGCGCTGGTGGGCGGCAGCGGTTCGGGCAAGTCGACGCTGCTGCGCGAGATGATCCTGCTGCACCGGCCTGACGCCGGCAGCGTGCACGTGCTGGGCCAGGACCTGCAGGCGCTGGACGAAGCCCAGGCCCTGGCGCTGCGCCAGCGCTGGGGCGTGATGTTCCAGCACGGCGGCCTCTTCGGCGCGTTGAACGTGCTGCAGAACATCGGCCTGCCGCTGCGTGAACATACCGAGCTCGACGACGCGCTGATCGATCAGATCGCCGGCTGGAAACTCGCGTTGACGGGCCTGCCGCCCGAAGTGGGCGCACAGCTGCCGGCCGAACTGAGCGGCGGCATGATGAAACGCGCCTCGCTGGCGCGGGCGATGGCGCTCGACCCCGAACTGCTGTTCCTGGACGAACCCACCGCCGGCCTCGACCCCGACAGCGCCGACGGCGTCGACACGCTCGTGCGGCGCCTGCGCGACGGCTTCGGCCTGAGCATCGTCATCATCACGCACGACCTCGACCTGCTCTGGCAGGTGGCCGACCGCGTGGCCGTGCTCGCCGCCGGCCAGGTGCTGGCGGTGGGCTCGATGGCCGAGCTGTCCAAGCTGCAGGACCCGGCCATCCGCCCCTATTTCGACGGCGCCCGCGGCCGCAGCGCAGCACCCCGGGAGGCATCATCGAAACCAAGGTGAACTACGCGCTGGTCGGCGCCTTCGTGCTGGGCCTCGTCGCGGTGTTCCTGGCGGCCACGCTGTGGCTGGCCTCGGGCGGCGCCTGGCGCCAGCAGCACGACCTGTACCTGGCCGTCATCGACGAGTCGGTGGCGGGCCTGAACATCAACGCGCCGGTCAAATACAGCGGCGTCGATGTCGGCCGTGTGCGCAGCATCCGGCTCGACCCCGCCGACCCCGACCGCGTGCATCTGGTGTTTGCCATCGAACACGGCACGCGGGTGCGTGTCGACACGGAGGCCGTGTTGAAGACCCAGGGGCTGACCGGCATCGCCTATGTCGAACTGGCGGGCGGTGGACGTGAATCGAAGCTGCTGCCGGCCACCAGCGAGGCGCCGTACCCGGTGATCCGCACCAAGGCCTCGTTGAGCGCGCGGCTCGAGAACGTGCTGAGCACGGTGCTGGTCAAGCTCGACCGCACCAGCAGCAACGTCGACGCGATGCTCAGCACCGAAAACCGCCGCGCCGTCACCGCGATGCTGGCCGACGCGGCCAAGCTCACGCACACGCTGGCCGAACGTTCGGCCACCATCGACGCCGGCCTGCGCGACGCGGCGCGCACCTTCCAGCGCAGTGCCCAGGTGGCGCAGCAGATCGGCCCGGTGCTGGAACGCATCGGCCGCAGCGCCGATGCGGTGCAGGCGCTCGGCCAGGACGGCGCCAAGGCCAGCCGCGACGCCAGCCAGACGGTGGCCGCGGTGGGCAGCGACGTGCAGCGTCTCGGCGCCGAAGCGCTGCCCGAACTGCAGCGGCTGATGGGCGAGTTGCAGGCGTTGTCGGCGTCGCTGCAGCGCTTGAGCGAACAGACCCAGAACGCGCCGAACGGCTTGCTGTTCGGCCGCACCCCGGCGCCGCCGGGCCCGGGAGAAACCGCCAACGGAGCGCGCGCGCCATGATGCCTGCCCAAGCCCCCGGTCTGCGCCGGCGTGCCGTCGCCAGCAGCCTGCTGTTGTTGACCGCGGGCTGCAGCGGCCTGCTGCCCAAGGCGCCCGCGCCGCCGGCGTTTTATGCGCTGGACGGCAGCGATGCGAAGGCCGCGCAACAGCCACCGCGCAACGGTGGCCGCACGCTCATCGTCAGCCCGCTGACGGCAGCGCCCGGCTTCGACAGCCCACGCATCGTCTACCTGCGGCAGCCGCACCAGCTGGCGCATTACGCACAAAGCGAGTGGGTCGACACACCGGCCCGCATGCTGGCGCCGCAGGTGGTGGCAGCACTCGCGGGCAGCGGCGCCTTTGCCGCCGTGGTGCTGGCGCCCAGCGGTGCCGCCGGTGAACTGCGGCTGGACCTGGCGCTGCTGCGGCTGCAGCACGATTTCACCGGCGGTGCCCGCAGCCAGGTGCGGCTGACGCTGCGCGCCACGCTGGTGGACACCGCAAGCCGCCGCGTGCGCGAGCAGCGCGTGTTCGACGAACAGGTCGACGCCGGCAGCGACGACGCCTACGGCGGGGTGCTGGCAGCCAACCAGGCGCTGGCGCAGGCCCTGCGTTCGCTGGTTGCGATGTGCGCTGCGGCGGCACAGGCATGAACGACAGCGCGGCCCCGGACCTTCCGCGCCGCCGGCCGGTCTGGCTGGTGGTGGTGGCGGCTGCGCTGCTGGCCATCGTCGTGGCGGTGGCGGCTGCCGAGGCAGCCGGCTGGCCGTTCCTGGCGCAGCCGCTCGAACGCTGGCTGTCGCAACGGCTGGGGCGCACGGTCCTGGTCACCGAACCAGGCGGCACGGGTTTCAGCGTGCGCTTCATCGGCAGCGTGCGGCTGGCGACGCCGCGGCTGCTGATCGCCGCACCGGCGTGGAGCAAGGCGCCGCACCTGCTGCTGGCGCGCGACGCGCAGTTCGAATGGGGCTACGCCGATCTCTGGCGCGCCACGCAGGGCCAGGTGCTGCACACACGCCGCGTCGTGGCCCAGATGCTCGACGTGCAGGCCGAGCGGCGTGCCGACGGCCAGGCGTCGTGGGCGCTGTTCCCACCCGACAAGGATGCCGTGGAAACACCGCTGCCGACGGTGGGCAGCCTGCAGGTCGTGGCTGCCACGCTGCGCCTGGACGACGTGCCCGGGCGCATGAAGCTCACTGCCGACGCGGTGGTCGACGGCGGCCTGCGGCTGAACGCACGCGGCACCTACCGCGAGATGCCGGTGCAGGGCACGGTGTCGGCGCCCAGCCTGGCGGCGTCGGCGGCGCTCAGCGTCAAGGCCAGTGTCGGCCGCGCGTCGCTGGCTTTCGACGGCACGGCCGCGGCGCTGCCGCGGCTGGACCTGATCGACGGCCGTTTCACGATGCAGGGCCCGTCGATGGCGGCGATGGGCGACCCCGTCGGCGTGACGCTGCCCACCACCGGGCCGTTCCACGCCAGCGGGCGTGTGCAACGCCAGCCCGGGCGCTGGGATGTCGAGGTCGCCAGCATGACGGTCGGCGCCAGCGCGCTGGCCGCCACTTTCGTCTACGAGACGCGGCGCACCGTGCCGCTGTTGTCGGGCCAGTTGCGCGGCAAGCGGCTGCTGCTGAAGGACCTGGGCCCCGCCGTCGGTGTCGCGGTGCCCGGGGCACCGGCCGCGCAAGCCCCGCGCCAGGCCGGCAAGGTGCTGCCCGACCGGCCCTTCGACCTGGCCGCGCTGCGGGTGATGGATGCGCATATCGACATCGACATCGCCGAGGTCGACCTCAACACCCGCTGGCTCGAACCGATGAAGCCGCTGCGTGGGCAGTTGCGGCTGGCCGGCGGCGTGTTGTTGTTGACCGACCTGGACGCCCGCGCCGGGCAAGGCCGGCTCGCCGGCAGCCTGCACCTGGACGGCCGCGGCACGCAGGCACTGTGGCTGGCGAACCTGCACTGGGACGGCCTGCGCCTGGAACACTGGCTGCGCACCGACCGCGACGTCGCCGCGGCAAACGCGGGCAAGACCGCAACGCCGTACGCCACCGGCCGCCTCGAAGGCCGCGCGACGCTGCGCGGCCGCGGCCTGTCCACCGCCGACATCCTGGCGGCGCTGGAGGGCAGCGTGCGCACCCAGTTGCACGACGGCACGTTGTCGCACCTGGCGGTGGAAGTCGCGGGCCTGGACGTGGCGCAATCGCTGGGTGTGATGATCCGCGGCGACAACCTGTTGCCGGTGACCTGCGCGCTGGCCGACCTGGTGGCCGAACGCGGTGTGCTGCGGCCGCGGGTGCTGGTGCTGGACACAACCGACTCGGTGATCTGGATCGACGGCACGCTCTCGCTGGCCGGCGAAGCGCTGGACCTGCGCGCGGTGGTGACGCCGCGCGATTTCAGCCCGCTGGCGCTGCGCACGCCGCTGCGTGTGCGCGGCAGTTTCGCCGCACCCGAGGTCAGCCTCGAGAAGGGGCCGTTGGCGACCAAGCTGGCGGCCGGCCTGCTGCTGGCGCTGATCAACCCGCTGGCGGCGTTGATCCCTTTGGTCGACCCCGGCGACAACGCCGCTGCCACACAGGGCGCAGCCGGCTGCACCGTCACCGCGCAGCAGGCGGCGCAACAGGCGCGGAAGGTGACACGCAAGCCGACGCAAGAGCCGGTGCAAGGGCCGACGCAAGAGCTGCCAAAAGGCGGGCGCCGCTGAAGTGACCACCACCATGCCGCAGCCGGGCTCCCGCCATGCCGCCGTGCTTGCCCACCCGGGCGCTTTTGCGCTGCGCGTGCTGAAGGCGTTTCGCGCCAACCAGGGCCTGCTGCTGGCCGGTGCGGTGGCGTACTACGCGCTGTTGTCGATCGTGCCGCTGCTGATTCTTTCGGTGATCGCACTGTCGCATCTGGTCGACCAGGCCGAGCTGCTGCAGACGCTGCGCCGTTACCTCGAATGGCTGGTGCCGGGGCAGGCGCGTGCCATCGTGCAGGAACTGGCCAGCTTCCTGGCCCACCGCGACGTGCTCGGCTGGGTGCTGCTGGCGAGCATGCTGTTCTTCAGCTCGCTGGCGTTCACGGTGCTGGAGAACGCGATGTCGGTGATCTTCCACCACCGCGTGGCGATCCGGCGCCGCCGGTTCCTGGTCTCGGCGGTGATTCCCTACGTCTACATCCTGAGCCTGGGTCTGGGCCTGCTGCTGGTAACGCTGGTCGCCGGCCGCCTGCAGGCGCTGGGCGAACGCCACCTCAGCGTGCTGTGGCTGCAATGGTCGCTGGACGGTGTCTCGGGCCTGCTGCTGTACCTGCTGGGGCTGGCCGGCGAGATTTTCGTGCTGACCTCGATCTACATGGTGATGCCGGTGGGCCGGCCGTCGCTGCCGCACGCACTGCTGGGCGCGGGCGCAGCCGCGCTGCTGTGGGAGCTGTCGCGCCACCTGCTCGTGTGGTACTTCGCCACGCTGTCGCAGATCGGCACCGTCTACGGCTCGTTGACCACCGCGATCGCCGTGCTGCTGAGCCTGGAGCTCGCGGCGACGCTGCTGCTGCTGGGTGCGCAGGTGATTTCCGAGTACGAACGTTTCGACCCCAACGACCAGCGGCCGGCGCAGCCGTTCACGACGCCGGAAATTGTGCCGACTGCGTGCGTCAGCGCACAGAAGGCCGGCGCCGGCCAGATCGACACTGGGCCATGAATCTGCTGCACGCCCAGCCCCACCGCCAGCCTGCTGCGCCGTCGGCGCCGCGGCGCGGGCAGGGCGGTGGGGCGGCGCTGCTGGAGGCGCTGACGACGGTGGTGCGCAAAGCGCTGCCGGGCCGTCTTGCCGGCAGCGGCGGGCGCCGGCCAGCGGCCGCGGACGACGAAGAAACGACGATGCACTCGCCCTGCCTGTGATTCACTGCAGCGCCCCGGCCGCCTCCTAGAATCGGTGCCTCGCTGCCTTGCGGCGGCACAAAGGGCTTTCGGACATGGGCGCGCAGTGGAAGGCAAAACACAAGGACCTGGCTGCCAACGCCAAGGGCCGGCTGTTCGGCAAGCTGGCCAAGGACATCATGATCGCCGCGCGCCACGGCGCCGACCCGGCGGCGAACGCCAGGCTGCGGCTGGTCGTCGAGCAGGCGCGCAAGGTCTCGATGCCGAAAGAGACGCTGGAGCGGGCCATCAAGAAAGGCGCCGGGCTGACCGGTGAGGCGGTGCATTTCGAACACGCGCTGTACGAAGGTTTTGCGCCGCACCGCGTGCCGGTGATGGTGGAATGTCTGACCGACAACGTCAACCGGGCGGCTTCTGAAATGCGCGTGCTGTTCCGCAAAGGCCAGCTCGGCACCTCGGGTTCGGTGGCCTGGGACTTCGACCACCTCGGCATGATCGAAGCCGAGCCCGCCGCGGCCGGCGCCGACCCCGAGCTGGCCGCCATCGAAGCCGGTGCGCAGGACTTCGAGGCCGCCGAGGACGGCGCCACGCTGTTCCTCACCGACCCCGGCGATCTCGACCTCGTCAGCCGCGCGCTGCCGGCGCAGGGTTTCAGCGTGCTGTCGGCGCGGCTGGGCTACAAGGCGAAGAACCCGATCGACCCAGCCAGCCTCAGCGCCGAACAACTCGACGAGGTGGAGAGTTTCCTCGCCGCACTCGATGCCAATGAAGACGTGCAGCACGTTTTTGCCGGCCTGCAGGGCTGAAGAAGAAAGACAGCGATGACTGAAAACACTGAAACCACCCCGGCGGCCCCGGCGGCTCTTGCACCGGTGCTGCCCGACCGCCTGTCCACCGACCCACGCAGCCCGCACCATGTGGCCGCCGTGTTCGAACACGATGTCGGCATCCGCTTCAACGACAAGGAGCGCTCCGATGTCGCGGAATACTGCATCAGCGAGGGCTGGATCCGGGTGCCCGCGGGCAAGGCGGTCGACCGCAAGGGGCAACCGCTGATGATCAAGCTGAAGGGCCGGGTCGAGGCGTTCTACCGCTGAAGGCGGCTCAGACAGCGAGCGTGTAGACGTCGGCGGCGCTGCGTTCGGCGGCGCTATGGCCTTCGAGGGCCCGGTCCCAGTCGCTGGCGCCGGCGCACTTGGCGGGCACGAGCCCGGCCGTCATCCGCACCACTTCCTCGGTGCCGGCGTCGAACTCGGCGACCTGCTCACGCGTGGCGATGAAGAGGCGGGCGATCGCCGAACCCCCGGCGTCGATGACGATGAGGTAACGCGCAGGCGGCCGATGCGATGTCTCTGCATGCGCGCGTGGCGACTCGCTGCCGAAACCTTGGCCCATGGCCGCATGGTGCCACGGCGGCTAACGCTGCAGCAAGCGCTGCAGCAGCTCCAGCGTGGGAAACCCATCTGCCGGCAGGCCGGCGCTGCGCTGGTACTGGCGCAGCCCGGCACGTGTGGCGGGGCCCATGATGCCGTCGGGCGTGCCGCTGGCAAAACCGCGCTGGTTCAGCGCCGTCTGCAGCTCCAGCAGCTGGCTGCGTGTCAGCGCCGCCAAGTCACGCGGCCAGGGTGTCTGCACCCCCGGGCCGTCCAGTAGGCGCTGCGCCAGCAGGCCGACCGCCAGCGCGTAGGACGTGGCGTTGTTGTAGCGCAGCAGGGTGCGGAAGTTGGGGCCGACCAGGAAAGCCGGCCCGCGTGCACCGGCGGGCAGCAGGATCACGCCGTCGGCGAACGCCGGCAGCGGCGCGCCGTCCAGGGTCTGCACGCCCTCGGCCGCCCATTGCACGCTGGATTGCCGCAGCTCGGCGTCGGCGCGGCCGGGGTCGAAGCCGGGTGGCAAGCGGACTTCCGTGCCCCAGGGCTGGTTCGCCTGCCATCCCGAGCGCGCCAGGAAGTTGGCGGTCGAGGCCATGACATCGGCCATGCTGCCCCAGATGTCGCGCCGGCCGTCGCCGTCGGCGTCGACAGCGTGGGCCAGGAAGACCGACGGCAGGAACTGGGTCTGGCCCATCGCACCGGCCCAGGAGCCGACCATCTGCGCGCGGGTGATGTCGCCGCTTTGCAGGATCTTCAGCGCCGCCAGCAGCTGCCCGCGCGCCCAGGCCTCGCGCCGGCCGTCGAAGCCCAGCGTGGCCAGCGCATCGATGGTCGGGATGTCGCCGAAGTTGCTGCCGTAGTTGCTCTCGACGCCCCAGATGGCGGCCAGGATGTTGGCGGGCACGCCATAGCGCGCGGCTGCGGCGTCGGCCTCGCTGCGCACTTGCTGCAGCCGCTCGCGGCCCAGCGTGACACGCTGCGCCGAGACCGCGCTGTCGAGATAGTCCCAGACCTGGCGCGTGAACTCGGGCTGCGCCCGGTCGAGTTCGACAACACGCGGCAGGTGTTCGACGCCGTCGAATGCGGCCCGCAGCGTGCTCTCGTCGATGCCCGCTGCGCGCGCCGCGGCACGGAAATCCGTGACCCAGCGGGCGAAGCGCTGGGCCTCGGACGGCTCTTCGGCGCCAGCCGTGCCGGCACTTGGGGAACTTGGCGACACAGGCGCCTGCGGTGCTGTTGCCGGTGCGGCGGCGCAGCCCGCCAGCACCATGGCAACCAGCACCGTGCGAGGCCACCAGCGCCGCCGCGCAGAGGGAGAACCGGGTTCGTGCATGCCCCGATTCTCGCGCCCTGGCGCGCGCCGGGTGTATCACGAAGCAGCAGCGTGCCCCGGGCCGATGAGCCCTCACATGCCCGACGTGCGTGCACGCTGCAAGCGCACCGTCGCACCGACCGCCAGCAGGCCTGCCAGTCCCAGCAGCGCGGCCGCAGGCTCGGGCACGGGCGCAAACACGCTTGTCATCTCCACACGCAGGCCGGTGGGGCTCAACGTGCTGCGGGTGTCGAACTCGAGTGTGTTGATCCCGCTGACAAAGCCGCTGAGGATGCTGAAGTCGAGGAAGGGCGTGTAGCCACCATGCGGCACACCCGGCACGACGACGCCGTTCAGGCGGATCTCCATCGCCGTGTCGTCGGCCGCCCAGCGCCCGTCGATGCGGCCCGTGCTGGCGGCGTAGCCGCTGAGGTCGAACGTGGTGCGGTAGGTGATGAGATCGGTGACACCCGGCACATCGGCGAAGAACAGGCTCAGCGACGGCACGATCCACGCCGACGTGTCGTTGTCCGACTCCCAGCCGCCGGGGCCGATCGGATAGCCGGCCGACTCGTTCTTGACATAGGCATCGCTGAAGACGCTCGGGCTGACGATGCGGTAGTGCGGATCGACGGCATCCAGCGCCAGCGGCGTGCCGTTGCCGTCGACGCCGGTGTTGTCGGGGCCCGGGGCGGCGGTTGCCGCCCACGGGGCCAGTGCCAGCAGCAGCGTGGCGGACCATGCATTCGGTGTCATTTGAGCTCCCTGAAGTGAAGAACGACGGCCCCGGTTTGCTGCCGGTGTGCTCCGTCGCGTTGCACTCTAGGGCGGTGCGACACACCCCGCGCCTGCCGTCGGGCGCATGCCGGCTATGCCTTTCGGCACTGGCCGTCCGGCGCGCCGGTGTCCGTCGTCGGCGCGATGCCGGCGGGCCACAGGCTTCCTAGAATGAGGCCGATGCGCCTTGTGTTGCGATGGGCCTGTCGGGTCTTGTCCGTTCTTGCGCTGGGCTTGCAGCAGGCGGGCGCCGCGGCGCCTGAACTGCCTGTGACCGAACTGCGTGTGGCCGAACGCGAGAGCGGCGGCGCCGTCGTGAGCGTGCAGTTGCCCGACACGCTGAAGGCGGCGCCAGATGCCGTGCCGCCGCTGCGCGCCACCTACCGCATGACGGTGGCGCTGGCGTCGCCACCGCAGCGCTTGTCGCTGTTCGTGCCGGGGCTGCTGGCCCATGCCCGGGTCCGTTTCAACGGCCACCTGGTCGACGACAGGCAGGACGCGCCGGCCGCGGCGTGGCCGCGCAGCATCGATCGCATCCGCCTGATCGACATTCCGGTCGAGTTCGTGCGCAGCGGCGACAACCTGCTGGAACTGGAAGCCGCGGGCCGCCGCACGGTGAGCCTGTCGCCGCTGACCATCGGCCCGCGTGCCGCGCTGGCGCCGCGCTACGAGAGGCGGGTGCTGGCGATGGTGGTCGGCCCGGCGTTCGTGGCCGTGGTGATCGCCAGCCTGGCCTTGTGCGTGCTGCTGCTGTGGGTGCGGCGGCGCGACGCGCTCTACGGCTACTTCGGCCTGGGTGCGCTGGGCATGGCGCTGCACAACGCCTGGTCGGTGCTGCCGACGTCGCCGCTGCAAGGTGTGCACCACGGCATCTGGTGGACGGCCCTGTACACCTTCTTCGTCGTGATGCTGGTGACGTTCTGCGTGCGCTTCGCCGGCTGGCGCTGGCGCCGTTTCGAACGTGTGCTGGCGGCACTGCCGCTGGCTGCGCCGCTGCTGCTGTACGCGGCCGACGCCGGCGGCGTCTTCTTCACGGCCCAGCAGGCCTGGCTGCTGGGCCTGGTGGCTGTGGCCGCCGTCGGGCTGGCGGCGGTGGCGCGTTATGCCTGGACCCAGCGCAACACCGACGGTGCGCTGCTGCTGCTGACGGCGGCGATGTCGGTGGCGTTCGCGGCCCGCGACTGGGTGGTCGACTGGCAGGGGCGCGATAACAACCCGGTGTTCCTGGTGCCCTATGCCGGCCTGTTCTTCGCCGTGCTCGTCGCCTGGATGCTGATCGACCGCTTCGTCGCCGCCAGCCGCGAGCTCGAAGCCTTGAACCACGAACTCGAAGAACGTGTCAGCGCCAAGGGCGTGCAGCTGGTGCGCGCGCTCGAAGACATGCGCGCCGCAAAGGAAGGCGCCGAACATGCCAACCGCGCGAAGACCACGTTCCTGGCTGCCGCCAGCCACGACCTGCGCCAGCCGGTGCACGCGCTGGGCCTGTACATGGCAGCGCTGGTCGACGACGACCTGAGCCCCGCGCAGCAGGACCTGATACAGCGCATGAAGGCGTCGCTGGGTGCACTGGACACCATGTTCAACGCACTGCTCGACATGTCGCGCATGGATGCCGGCGCGGTGATTCCGCGGCTGCGTGCCTTCGCGCTGGCGCCGCTGCTGCACCGGCTGGCCGAGGAGTTCGCAGCGCAGGCGGCCGACGGCAACCTGCGCCTGTCGGTGCGCATGGCGCCGGCACCGGCAGGCCTGCATGCATGCAGCGACCCGGTGCTGGTGGAGCGCATCGTGCGCAACCTGCTCGGCAACGCGGTCAAGTACACCCGCGACGGTGGTGTGCTGCTGAGCTGCCGGCTGCGGGGCAGTGCAGCGGCGCGGCACTGGCTTATCGAGGTCTGGGACACTGGGCCCGGCATCGCGGCGGCCGACCGCGAGCGTGTCTTCGACGAGTTCTACCAGGTCGGCAATCCCGAGCGCGACCGCCTCGCCGGGCTGGGCCTCGGGCTGTCCATCGTGCGCCGGCTGACCGGCTTGCTGGGCCACCGCCTGGCGCTGTTCTCGCAGACCGGCCGCGGCAGCCGCTTCCTGCTCGAACTGCCGTGCACCGACGATGAGCCGCTGCAGCGGGTGGCCGACGACGGGCAAGGCCGGGTCGCGGGGCTGGTGGTGGCCGTCATCGACGACGACCCGGACGTGCGCAGCGGCATGCACGTGCTGCTGGAACGCTGGGGCTGCCAGGTGCTGGCGGGTGCCGATGCGGCCGAAGTGCTGCGGCTGCTGCGGGCACCCGCGTGGCCGCACACGGCAGCAGCGCCGCAGGCCATCGTTGCCGACTACCGTTTGCGCGGCGGCCGCACTGGCATCGAGGCGATTGCCGCTTTGCGTGCGGCCTGCGGCAGCACACTGCCGGCGCTGCTGGTGTCGGGCGACTCCAGCCCCGAACAACTGGCGTTGATGCAGGCCAGTGGTTTTGCCTGCATGAGCAAACCCGTGCGCCCGGCGCGCCTGCGCGGCTGGCTCGTGGGCGCCGCCGCCGCGGCCGTGGACGACGGCGCCCCGCCTGTCGGCATGCTTGACGAGGAGATGCGATGAACGTGCTGGTCGCCGATGACCACCCGCTGGTGCGCGACGCGCTGTGCCGCACCGTGCAGCGTGCCGAAGCGCAGGCCAGCGTCTACGAGGCCGAAGACTTTGCCGGCGTGCAGGCGCAATGCGCGGCAGTCGCGCCGGCGCTCGCACTGGTGGACCTGAACATGCCGGGCATGAACGGGCTCGACGGCCTGCGCTGGCTGCGGCAGCACTTCCCGGCGATGGCCTTGATCATCGCGTCCGGCCAGGAAGACGCGCCGACCATCCGGGCCGTGCTGGCCGCGGGAGCACGCGGCTTCTTTCCGAAGTCGGCCGCGCCCGAGCTGTTGTTGCAGGCCATCCGGCTGGTGCAGGCGGGCGGTGTCTACGTGCCCGCCGGCGTGATGGCCGACTTCCAGGACGGCCTGCCGCCGGCGCGTGCCGATACCGCGGGGCTGACGCCGCGGCAGATCGACGTGCTGCAGCGCCTGCTGCGGGGCCTGCCGAACAAGCTGATTGCACGCGACTTGGGTCTGACCGAGGGCACGGTGAAGATCCACATCGCAGCCATCCTGCGGGCGCTGCAGGCGCGCAACCGCACCGAGGCCGTGGTGCGCGCCCGCGCGCTCGGCGTCGGCGACGGCAGCACCTGAGCGGCGCCAGGCAACCGACATAGGCCACCGGGCATAGGCCGCCCGGCATAGACCGTTTGCCGTGCCCGGCTCAGTCATTAGCGGGACGCGCCGGACCGGCCTGCATCCTAGAGTGCAGGCATGCTAACCATCAAACATCGCGTGCTGCCGGCGCCTGCCCCGGCCTGGCCCCGTCCGCTCATCGCGGCCGTCGTGGCGGTGGCCGCTGCCGCCGTTGCGGTGCTGACGCTGCACCCCGGTGTCGGCACGACGCGCGCTGACCACATGCAGGGTCCACCTGCCGTCGCACAGCCGCCCGACCCGCAACTGGCGCAGTTCCAGCGCTTCGCGCTCAACGGCCTGCTCGCCCCCTTGCTCGACGACGCCGAGCCGGCGCGCTGGACGACGGTGCCGCTGCATCTGTTCTGTGGTGGCGGCACCAGCGTCAGCGTCGACGGCAGGCCGTTGCGCAGCGGCGCTGCGGTGCCGGCGCGGCCCTTCACGCTGCGCTGGCAGATGGACGCCTGCAGCCCGTTCGGCGAGACGTCGGTGCTGTTGGGCGGTCTGGTGGAACTGCATGTCGAACCGCGGCATGGGCAGATGGCCGCAGTCGTCGACGCCCGTGCGCTGCAGATCACCAGCGCTGCCGGCGTGGTGCTGCCGGCCGGTGTGTTCGTCGCGACGCTCGCGATGGGCCCAGTTGTGCCGCTGTAGCGACAGCAGGAGTCCACATGAAGAACCACGCCTTCCTCGTGCGCGGCATTGCCCGGCTGCTTCTGCTGGGTGTGCTCGCCGGATGCGGCGGCGATGAGGCGGCTCCGACGGCGTCCGAGCCCCATGCGCTGCTGGCGATGCACGCCGCCCATCCGGACCTCGAAGGCACCTGGCAGGCCTTCGTGCTGGCGCTGTGGGACGCAGCGCCGAGCGACGCCGCGGGTTCGTTTGCCGCATGGGACCACCTGGTGCCGCGGCAGGCGCTGGCGCGTGACATCGCGCTGCTGACCGGTGCAACGGGCACGCAGATCTGCACCACACCGCGCCAGGCGAGCGTGTCGGTGGACACGGGCGACTGCCAGGCCGACTCGACGGCGGTGATGGTGAACGCGCTCAGCGCGCGTTTCGAGCGCTTCTCGTTCAGCGACCCGACGGTCAAGTCGTTCACCTTCCACAACGGCTACACCTTCGCGCTCGACTGCAACGGCAGCCCTTGCAGTTCGCACCCGCCCACGGACGCGGCGGCGTCGGCGCGCCGGCTGCTCGCACTGGTGAAGACCGCGGGCGCCTGGACACTGCACGACTGGACCGACGTGCCCAGGCTGTGCCTGAACCCGGCCGCGCAGCACATCGAACAGCTTGTCCTGATCCACGCGAACGGCCGCTTCAGCGAGGTGCGCATGAAGAACAACGCCGCCGACATGGGGCGCAACGCCGCCGGTCCGATCGGCGTGAGTCCGAGCACGATGGTCGTCAGCGTGCAGGGCTGCGAAGGGGACGCGGCGGCGGCGTGGACGACTGACCGGCCGCGGCTCAGCCCTTGAGGCGCTCGTTCTGCGGGAACATCGCGCGCCGCGCCTCGTCATCCATTTCGCTCTTGAAGCTGTGGCGGTCCTTCAGCGCTGCGGCGCGCTGCGCTGCAGGCCGGGCGTTCACCGCGTCAAACAGCCGCTTCACGTTCGGCAGCTTCTGCCAGGCGTCGTCGCCCAGCGCAAACGGCACGGCGCGGGCCCAGCCCCACACGGCCATGTCGAGCAGCGTGTAGCGGTCGCCGGCCATCCAGGGCCGGTCGGCCAGGTGCTGGTCGAGAATGTTCCAGTGCCGCCAGGCTTCGAAGTCGTAGCGGTTGATGGCATAGGGGTGGGGCTCGGGCGCGTAGTGCTTGAAGTGCACACACTGGCCGGTGAAGGGCCCGATGCCGGAGGCCACGAACATCAGCCACGACAGCATCGCACCCCGGTCCTGCGTTGCAGGCAGGAACTGGCCGGTTTTCTCTGCCAGGTACAGCAGGATCGCGTTGCTGTCGAACACGGTGGTCGCGCCGTCGACGACAACCGGCACCTTGGCGTTCGGGTTCAGCGCGGTGAATGTCGGCGCGTGCTGCTCGCCCTTGCGTGTTTCGACCGGCACGGCCTCGTAGGGCAGACCCGACTCTTCCAGGAACAGCGCGACCTTCATCGGGTTGGGTGCGAGCGAATAGTAGAACTTCAGCATGGTGTTGAGCTGGCGGCTGGTGGCGGAGGCGGTCATTGTGGGCGCATGCACGGGACTCGGCGTGTTTCGTGGTCTTGATGCAGGCGCTCAAGCTCGACCGCGGCGGGCTATGCTTGCCTGCATTCCGCCGACGCGCACGCGCACGACCACCATGAACGCACCCGACAAGACCACCACAGAACCGCGCCTGACCTCGCTGTCGCATGGCGGCGGCTGCGGCTGCAAGATCGCGCCCGGCGTGCTGAGCGAGATCCTCAAAGGCACGGCGGCGATGCCGGTGCCCAGGGAGCTGCTGGTCGGCATCGAAACCGCCGACGACGCTGCCGTCTACCAGATCAACGACGAGCAGGCGCTGATCGCCACCACCGACTTCTTCATGCCCATCGTCGACGACCCGCACGATTTCGGCCGCATCGCGGCGACGAATGCGATCAGCGATGTCTATGCGATGGGCGGGCGCCCGATCCTGGCGCTGGCGCTGGTGGGCATGCCGATCAACGTCTTGTCGACGCAGACCATCGGCCGCATCCTCGAAGGCGGCGCGTCGGTCTGCCGCGCCGCCGGCATCCCGATCGCCGGTGGCCACACGATCGATTCCGTCGAAGCCATCTACGGCCTGGTGGTGCTGGGCCTGGTGCACCCGAAACACGTCAAGCGCAATGCCGACGCGCTGCCCGGCGACCTGCTGGTGCTGGGCAAGCCGCTGGGCGTGGGCGTGATGTCGGCGGCGCTGAAGAAGGGTGAGCTCGGCGACGCCGGCTACGCACAGATGATCGCCTGTACGACCCAGCTCAACACGCCCGGGCCCGACCTGGCGGCGCTGCCGGGTGTGCACGCGCTGACCGACGTCACCGGCTTCGGCCTGGCGGGCCATGCGCTGGAAATGGCGCGCGGCGCCCGTTGCGAGGTGCAGCTCGACTGGCCTGCCGTGCCGCTGCTGGCCGGCGCGCGCGCCCTGGCGGCGCAAGGTTTTGTCACCGGCGCATCGGCACGCAACTGGGCCGGCTACGGCGCCGACGTGCTGCTGCCGCAGGCCTTCGCCGCCGAGGACCAGGCCTTGTTGACCGACCCGCAAACCAGCGGCGGCCTGCTCGTTTCGTGTGCACCTTCTGCGCTGGATGCCGTGCTCGCCGTCTTCAGCCGCCATGGCTTCGGCCAGGCCGCGGTGGTGGGGCGCATCGCTGCTGCCAGCGGCGCGCCGCGGCTCGTCGTCAGCTGAGGGTGTCGATAGGCTGCAGTTGCTGCAGCAGCGTCGGCAGCAGTTCGCTGACGGTGGGGTGGATGTGCATCGCGCGTGAGATCACGGTGCAGGGCCGGTCGGCGGCCATCACGTCGAGCAGCGCGTGCACGACCTCGTCGCCGTTGTGGCCGAGGATGGCCGCGCCGAGCAGGCGCTGGCTGTCGGCGTCGACCAGCACTTTCATGAAACCCTGGGTTTCGCCGGCTTCGCGGGCGCGGCCCACCCGCTGCATCGGCATCTTCGCGTGCAGCAGCTTGCGGCCTGGGGCGAGGCTGCCGCGCGCTTCGGTCTCGGTCATGCCGACGCGGCCGAGCGCGGGGTCGATGAACAGCGCATAACAGGGAATGCGGTCGCCGATGCGGCGCGGGTCGCCGTCGAACAGGTTGGCGACCACGACCTCGTGGTCGTTCCAGGCGGTGTGGGTGAAGGCACCGCGGCCGTTGCAGTCGCCGACGGCCCAGACCCCTTCGGCGCTGGTGCGGCACTGTTCGTCGACCTCGATGTAGCCGCGTGCGTCGGTCTTGATGCCGGCCCGTTCGAGCCCGAGGCCGTCGGTGTTGGGCCGCCGGCCCGCGGCCAGCAGCACATGGCTGCCGGTGATGCCGGGTGCACCGCCGGCGCAACGGGCGCCGACGACGACTTGCCGGCCCTGCGGCGCGAGCGACAGGCATTCGGCGCCGAGTTCGAAACGTACGCCCTCGGCCTGCAGGATCTCGCGGATGCCCTCGGAGACATCGGCGTCTTCGCGCGGCAGCAGCCGGGGCGAACGTTCCACCACGGTCACCGCGGCGCCGAAGCGGCGCATCATCTGCGCGAACTCCAGGCCGACGTAGCTGCCGCCGACGATCACCAGGTGTTCGGGCACCGTGGCCAGCTCCAGGATCGACACGTTGTCGAGCGTCGGCACGCTGTCGATGCCCGGCAGGTCCGGGCGCACGGCGCGGCCGCCGACGTTGATGAAGATGCGCGCTGCGCCGAGCCGGCGGCCGTTGACCTGCACCGTGCCGGCGGCGACGAAGCGGGCTTCGCCGGTGATCACCTCGGTATTAGCGAGCCCGCGCAGCCAGGTTTCGACGCCCTGGCGCGACTGCAGCACGATGCCGTCCTTGCGCGCCTTCACACGGGCCATGTCGACGCGGATGTCACTGGCATCGAAGCCGTATTCGGCGCCCCGGCGTGCCTGGCCGATGGCGCGGGCACTGGCCACCAGCGTCTTGGTCGGCACGCAGCCGACGTTGACGCAGGTGCCGCCGAAGTGGTGGCGCTCGATCACCGCGGTGCGCAGACCCTGTTTGCTGCAGCGCGCGGCCAGGGCCGGGCCGGCCTGGCCGGCACCGATGACGATGGCGTCAAAGGTTTCGGTGGGCATGGGCGGAGCCTCCGGTCGTTATCGATGCTTGCGCGTCAGCACCGGCCTGGTCAACGCGATGACCAGTGCCAGGCCGCCGAGCAGCATGGCGTACGTGCCAGGCTCCGGCACGGAGTGCACGACAACGTCATCCATCACGAAGTACCACGGACTGGTTGCCGAGACCACGACCTTGTCGACCGCGCCCCGGTATCCGCTGTCCAGAAAGGCGTAGCTGGCGCCGATCGACAGACTCTCCGAACTGTGTTTGAGGTTGCCGTTGAAGTAGAGATCGAACCGCAGCAGGTTCTCCGGGGGGCCTGAGAAGTACGCGCCTTCAAAGCGGAACGGCTCAACGCCGATGATCGCATTCGGGCCTGGGGCATACACACGCGTCGCAGGCGATCTCGGTTCATAGTAGGGCTGGTCGGCAAGATCGTAGTGCGTCCAGCCTTCCCATGACAGGCCTGCATAGCCGGCCGGCACCGGGCCCGTGCCGACAAGATCGTCAAAGTCGATTGTCGCTGCGCCGGGCGCCGGGGCCCATACAACGGCAAGGGCTGCGAGGGTCAGCTTGAGGCGCATGGCAGGCTCTCCTTGGACACACCGGCGCAGAGTCTGCGCTCTTGTGGTACCCGTCACAAGCGCGTTTTTGTGAGCAGGATGACGGCCGCCTGCGGCAGGCTGCGCGACCAGCATCGTCGGAATCCGCTACAAGGGGTCGGGCTCGTCGATGACCGACCTGGTCGGCGGCCAGGTTCCGGTGGGTATCGACACCGTCAGTGCTTCGCGCTCGTTCATCGCCAGCGGCAAGCTGAAGGCGCTGGGCGTGACGTCGCTCAGCGCGACGGCGCTGCTGCCCGGCGTGAAGTCCGTTGCCGAGCAGGGTGTCAATGGTTTCCAGGTTGTGGCCTGGAACGGCCTGTACGCGCCGCGCGGCACGCCGGTTGCGGTGGTGCAGAGGCTCAACGCCGAGCTGGCGAAGATCCTGGCGCAGCCCGAGGTGCGGCAGAAGCTGCTGGACCTGGGCCACGAGCCGGCGGGCGGCGCGCCTGCGAAACTGGCCGAGTTCGCCAAGACCGAGCGCCAGAAGTGGGGACCGCTGATCCACAAAGCCGGCATCAAAGCCGATTGAATTGACCCCCCCGAAGCGCCTGCGGCGCTCCCCCCAGGGGGCCGAGCCCGGACGAGGAACAGTCCCTGCGGACTGTTCCTCGCCTGCGAGGGCCAGCCGGCATGCTTGCCGGCTGGCAACGCCAGCGGCCGGGCGGAGCCCGTTCCGCGGCGTTCGCTTGATGCGAGCTCCCCGCCGGGGCCTTCAGCTCGCCACGCGGCTCAGCAAGGCCAGCAGCTGCTCGCGCTCTGCCGCGGTCAGGCGGCTGGCCAGGCGGGCTTCGTAGGCGGCCAGGTTGGCACGTAGCGTGTCCAGCATGGCCTTGCCAGGCGCGGTGAGCGCCAGCGAGTAGCTGCGCCTGTCGTTGGCCACGTCCTTGCGTCGGATGAAGCCGGCGTCTTCGAGCGCGTCGATCAGCTTCAGCGCGCTCGGGCCGGCAATGTTCAGGCGCCGCGCCAACGTGGCCTGGTTGATGTCGGTTTCCATCGCGATGGTGGACAGCGCCGTCAGGCGCGCCGGCGACAGTTCCAGCGCGCCGAGCATCTCGAAGAACAGGCCGTAGGCACGGACCTGCGCACGCCGCAGCGCGTAGCCCAGTGAGTCGCTCTGGAAGTCGAAGCGGTCCAGGGCATCGGCCGCCGTGCGGGGTTTGCCGGCTGCGGCAGAGGTCTTCTTGGTCGTTGGCATCGTGGCATGCATTGTAGGAACGCGCGGCGCAGCCGCGCGCCGCGCTGGCGTGCGGCCGCCTCGGCGTTTGTGTTGATAGCCAGTCTATCGAAAAACACGACGCAGGCGTGGGAAACCCTCTCCAGCAGGGCTTGCCGGATTCAACGGCGATGGCACCAGCCGCTGTCCCCGCGGCCGCTGTCGCGTCGCGCCGTCTTCTTGATGATTTGAGCAATCGGCGACGGCGAGTCGAGTTCGAGCTTGCTGATATCAGCAGTTCCTCCTACGCGTTGACGAGGGGTCTGGCGCCTGCACAACGGCATCCGGGAAAGTCCGGACAAGCGGCCTTCGCGCCCTGGGTGCGGTGGGTCCGGCGGCTGGCTTGGCCGCTTCGTTTGGCCAGCGCTGGCACATGCATTGCGCTGCATCAGGGCCGCAGATCGTGGTTTCCCCCAGGTCCGGATCTGCTGCTGGTCGTGATGCAACCTACTATCATTGATAGCCAAGCTAAGTAAATGTGATGCATCACGCAGTGCGAACAACCGACGGAGTGCAGACATGGCAGAGAACTTCCTGAATCCCGCCGCCTGGCGCGAACACCTGTACAGCGGCGGCTGGCGTGCCGCCGGTGCCGGCACCGACATCGTCGAGCCGGCCACCGGCCAGGTGCTGGCACGTGCCGGCCTCGCGCTGGCGCCGGACGTGGCCAGCGCCGCTGCGCTGGCCACTGCCGCGCAGTCGGCGTGGGCGGCCAGCGCGCCGCGTGAACGCGCTGCCGTCTTCCTGCGTGTTGCAGCACTGCTGCAGCAGCACTTCGACGAACTGGCGCTGTGGATCACCCGCGAGACCGGCGCCATCCTGCCAAAGGGCCAGCACGAGGTGCGTGAGGCCATCACCTTCTGCCACGTGGCGGCGGCGATGCCGATGCAGCCGCAGGGCCAGCTGCTGCCCAGCGTGCCCGGGCGCACGAGCATCGCGCGCCGGGTGCCGCATGGTGTGGTGGGCGTGATCTCGCCGTTCAACTTTCCGCTGATCCTGACGCTGCGTGTGGTGGCGCCGGCGTTGGCCGCCGGCAATGCGGTGATCGTCAAGCCCGACGCACGCACCCCGGTCTCGGGCGGTTACCTGCTGGCGCAGCTGTTCGAAGCTGCCGGCCTGCCGCAGGGTGTGTTGCATGTGCTGCCCGGCGGCGCCGATGTCGGCGAGGCGCTGGTCAGCGAGCCCGCAGTGCAGATGACCTCGTTCACCGGCTCGGTGGCGGCCGGCCGACGTGTCGGCGAACTCGCAGCGCGGCAGCTGAAGAAGGTGTCGCTCGAACTCGGGGGCACCAATGCGCTGGTGATCCTGGACGACGCCGACATCGACCTCGCGGCCAGCAACGCGGCCTGGGGCGCGTGGCTGCACTCGGGCCAGATCTGCATGGCGACCAACCGCGTGATCGTGCACGAGTCGATTGCTGCTGCGCTGACCGAACGCCTGGTGGCCAAGGCCACGCACCTGCCGGTGGGCGACGGTGCCAGCGGCACGGTGGCGCTGGGCCCGTTGATCGACGCCCGCCAGCGCGACCGTGTGCATGCCGTCGTGCAGGACAGCGTGCGTGCCGGTGCGCAGCTGCTGGCCGGCGGTACGTACGACGGCCTGTTCTACAAACCAACCGTGCTGGCCGGCGTGAAGCGCGGCATGCGCTGCCACGACGAAGAAGTGTTCGGCCCGGTGCTGAACCTCATCACCTTCAAGACCGACGACGAAGCCGTGACGCTGGCCAACGACCACGCCGGCGGCCTGGCCGCAGCCGTGATCTCGCGCTCGGTCGGCCGCGCCATGGCACTGGCGCAGCGGCTGCGCGCCGGCATGGTCCACGTCAACGACCAGACGGTCAACGACGACGCCACCAACCCCTTCGGCGGCCCCGGCGCCGCCGGCAACGGCAACGTGCATGGCGGCCCCGCCGACTGGGAAGCCTTCACCACCTGGCAATGGCTGACCGTCAAGGACACGCCGCCCCAATACCCGTTCTGAGAGAGATCAGCATGAACCTGCAAGACAAGACCATCGTCGTCACCGGTGCCAGTTCGGGCATCGGCGCCGAAACCGCCAGGCTGCTGCGTTTCCACGGCGCGCGTGTGATCGGCATCGACCGCAGCGACCCGATGTTGACGCTGGACGGCTTCGTCAAGGCCGACCTCTCCGAACAGGCGGCCATCGACGCCGCCGTGAAGCAGCTGCCGGCGCACATCGACGCGCTGTGCAACGTGGCCGGCGTGCCCGGCACCGCGCCGGTGGCGCTGGTGGCACGTGTGAACTACCTGGGCCTGCGCCACCTGAGCGAACGTGTGGTCGAACGCATGGCCGAAGGCGGCAGCATCGTCAACATCTCGTCGATCCTCGGCCACTTCTACGCCCAGCGGCTGGAGCAGCACAAGGCGCTGGCGCAGACAGCCGCCTTCGAAGCCGGCCTGGCCTGGCTGGCGCGCCAGCCGGTGGCCCAGGCCGGTTGCTACGAATACTTCAAGGAAGCGCTGATCGTCTGGTCGACGAAGCGCGCCCATGCCCTGTTCATGGAACGCGGCGTGCGCATGAACTGCGTCGCGCCGGGGCCGGTGTTCACGCCGATCCTCGGCGAGTTCGTCGCGCAGCTCGGCGAAGAGCGTGTCGCCGCCGATGCCCACCGCATCAAGCGCCCGGCACTGGCCGACGAAGTGGCGCCGGCGATCGCGTTCTTCTGCAGCGACGCTTCACGCTGGATCTGCGGCGCCAACCTGCCGGTGGACGGCGGCTTCGCGGCGTCGTACCTCTGAGTTCGACAGACATACCAACAACGAAGGAGACAACATGCAAAAACACCGCATCGCCCTGGCGGCTGCGGCAGCCCTGATGCTGCCCGCCGCGCAGGCGTTCGACATCGAGACGCCCGATCATCCCGACATCAAGGTCCGGCTCGACCTGACACCCAAGTTCAGCCTCGGCTACCGGTTGAAGGATCCGTCGGCCGCGTTGTCGCGGCTGGACGTGGCGGTCGACCCTGGCACCGTCAATGAAGACGACGGCAACCACAACTTCAACAAAGGCCTGGTCTCGCGCCGCTTCGACCTGCTGGCCGAGCTGGACTTCTCGGCACCGAACTTCGGCGGCCGCATCAGCGCCACCGCGTGGCACGACGGCGCCTACCTCGGCCGCAACGACTACCAGGGCACGGCGCTGTACGCCGGCGGCACGCCACTGGGGCCGGTGGTGTCCACCGCCAACAACCAGGCCGGCCAGGAGGCCAACGAGTTCCTGCCCGCCACGCGGCGTCAGCACGGCCGTGGCGGTGAAGTGCTCGATGCGTTCGCCTACGTGAAGGGCGAGATCGGCGGCATGAAGGCCACGCTGCGCCTGGGCAAACACACGCTGCAGTGGGGCGAGAGCCTGTTCTTCGGCCAGAACGGCATCGCCAACGCGCAGGGGCCGGTCGACATCGCGAAGATCGTCTCGGTGCCTGGCTGGCAATTCAAGGAAGTGCTGCTGCCGGTGGAGCAGGCCTCGGGCACGCTGCGCCTGGCCGAAGGCCTGCAGCTCGGTGCGTACTACCAGTTCAAGTGGCGCAAGAGCAAGCTGCCGGGGGTTGGCAGCTACTTCTCGAACCAGGACTATGTTGGCGGCGGGCGCGTCAACTTCGGCGTCGCGCCCGACGGTTCACCGATCGAGCTGCCGGTGGTGGATGCCGCCGATCTGCGGCCGAAAGACAGCGGCCAGGGTGGTGTGCAGCTGCGCTGGAGCCCACCGGGCGGCGACTACGAGTTCGGTTTCTACGCCGTGCAGTACCACGACAAGACACCGAGCGCGCTGGTATTCGACTTCGCCAACGGCAACGTGCACCTGGCCTACGCCAGCAAGATCCGCTCTTATGGCGCCAGCGTCACCTCGTCGATCGGCCAGCTGAACTGGGCGCTGGAAGGTTCGATCCGCCAGAACACGCCGCTCAACAGCGACCCCGCGGTGGTCGGCGGCCCGAGCCCGGTGCCTACCTGCGACACCAGCAGCGAGACACCGTGTTATGCGCTCGGCGACACCGCGCACCTGCAGGTGTCGGGCATCTACGTGCTGCAGCCGTCGGCGCTGTGGCAAGGCGGTGTGCTGCTCGGCGAGCTGGCCTACAACCGCACGCTGAAGGTCAAGCGCGACATCTTCGCACTCGGGCCGGATGGCAGCAGCGCCGGCATCGGTGGCCAGGATCCGAACACGACCAAGGGCGCGTTCGCGCTGCGCCTGCTGTTCGAGCCGAGCTACTTCCAGGTGGCGCCGGGCCTGGACCTCTCGGTGCCGATCGGCCTGGGCTGGAACTTCGGCGGCCGTTCGTCGGCGGTGGGCAACTTCGCCGGCGGTGTCTCCGACGGCGGCGACTGGACGGTCGGCATCAAGGGCCGCTACCAGAACGCCTGGAACGTTTCGCTCACCTACAACGACTTCTTCGGCAAGGCCAAGACCTTCACCGAAACGCTGGTGCCCGGCAGCGGCTCGCCGCGCCAGCTGACGTTCGGCCAGACGCTGCGCGACCGCGCCTACGTCGCGTTCAGCGCATCGCGCACCTTCTGACTTCGACCAAGGACAAGACCATGAAACGCACCCTGCTCGCGGCCGCCTGCGCCGCGTTGTTTCACCTGTCGGCTGGCGCCGCCGTCTCCGCTGACGAAGCCGCCAAGCTGAAGACCACGCTGACGCCGGTGGGCGCCGAACGCGGCGCCAACAAGGACGGCACGATCCCGGCCTGGGACGGCGGCCTCACCAAGGCCGCTGCCGGCTACAAAAACGGCGAGCCGCGGCCCGACCCGTTTCCGGCCGACAAGCCGGGCTTGAGCATCAACGCCAAGAACATGGACGCGCACGCGGCGAAGCTGAGCGACGGCGTCAAGGCCTTGATGAAGAAGTACCCCGAGTTCCGCATCGACGTCTACCCGACGCGGCGCAGCGCCGCAGCGCCGCAGTACGTCTACGACAACACCTTCAAGAACGCAACACGCGCCAAGCTGGTCGACAACGGCCAGGGTGTCGAAGGCGCGTTTGGCGGCACGCCGTTCCCGATTCCGAAAGACGCCTACGAGGTCATCCTGAACCACCGCCTGGCCTGGACCGGCGTCAACACGCAGACACCGCTGCGGGTGTGGGTGATGACGTCCGACGGCAAGCGCACGATGGCGTCCGGCGGCACGCAGACCTTCCGCCGCGTCTACCACGACCCCGAGGTCACGGCCGACAAGTTCGACGGCTACTACGCGCTGGGCAAGTTCGCCACCAGCGAGCCCGGCTCGAAGGCCGGCGAGGCCATCCTTGCGCACGACGGCATCAACGCCAGCGCGCCGCGTGGCCTGTGGCAGTACCTGGTGGGACAGCGCCGCGTGCGCAAGGCGCCTTCGGTCGGCTACGACACGCCGGACGCCGTCACCTCGGGTATCGGCCTGTTCGACGAAGCCTTCAACCTGTTCGGCCCGATCGACAAACACGAACTCAAGCTCATCGGCAAGAAGGAACTCTACGTTCCCTACAACAACAACCGCGCCGCGCTGGCCAAGGTGGCCGACCTGGTGACGCCGAACACGCTGAACCCGAGCCAGGTGCGCTGGGAACTGCACCGGGTGTGGGAAGTGGAGGCCACGCTCGCAGCGGGCAAGCGCCATGTGGCGGCCAAGCGCAAGTACTACATCGACGAAGACACCTGGCAGATCCTGCTGTTCGACGGCTGGGATGCCAAGGGTGAACTCTGGCGCACCAACTACACGCTGACGCTGACCGCGCCCGACATTCCGGCCGTGCTGGGCAACATCTTCTGGGGCGGCTACGACCTGCAGACCGGTGCCTACTACCTGAACATGGCGACCAACGAATTGCCGGTGCAGGTGAAGGTGCTGCCGACGCTGCAGCGCAGCTTCTTCAGCCCGGAGGAACTGGCCAACGAAGGCACGCGGTGAAGCGCAGGGCCTTCGCTGCCAGCGCGGCTCTGGCCGCGCTGGCAGCGCCCGGCATCGCCGCCGCAGCATTGCCTGCGGTGCTGCAGCGCCCGGCGCTGCCGACGCCACGCGCACAAGGCGCAGCGATGCTGGCGCTGGCACGCGCCGGGCGCCGTCTTGTCGCGGCCGGCGAGCGTGGCATCGTGCTTTACAGCGACGATGACGGCCGCCAGTGGACGCAGGCGCGTGTGCCCGTGCAGGCCAGCCTGACGGCGCTGCGTTTTGTCGACGAACGCCGTGGCTGGGCGGCAGGCCACCTGGGCGTGCTGCTGGCCACCACCGACGCCGGCGCCAGCTGGACGCTGCAGCTCGACGGTGCCCAGGCCGCGCAGCGTGTGCTGCAGGCAGCGGTTGACGACAGCCAGCGCAAGAGCGCACAGCGGCTGGTCGACGACGGCCCGGACAAACCCTTCTTCGACATCGATGGGCAAGGCAGCCATGCCGTCGCCGTCGGCGCCTACGGCCTGGCCTTCGAGACCCACGACGGCGGCAACACCTGGATGGCACTGTCGCCGCGCCTGCCGAACCCCAAACGGCTGCACCTGTACGGCGTGCGCAGCGTCGGCGAGCGCCTGTTCATCGCCGGCGAGCAGGGCCTGCTGCTGCGCAGCGCCGACCGCGGCGCCAGCTTCGAAGCGCTGCCGTCGCCGTACAAGGGCAGCTTCTTCGGCCTGCTGGCGGCACGCAGCGGCACGCTCGTGGCCTACGGGCTGCGCGGCAACGCCTTCCGCTCGGCCGACTTCGGCAGCAGCTGGACAGCAGTGAACACCGGCGCGCAGGTGTCGATCAGCGCCGGCATCGAACGCACCGATGGCACGCTGCTGCTGCTGGCGCAGAACGGCGACCTGCTCGTCAGCCGCGACGACGGCCAACACTTCGAACGCCGCGCCGCGGCGCCGCCTTTCCCCGCTGCGGCCCTGGCTGCCGGCGACGGCAACGCCGTCGTGCTGGCGGGGCTGCGCGGCTTGAAACGCATGGACAACACATGATCTCCAGCACCGCCGATGACGCTCAACCCGTCATCGAAAACCTTGCCGATTTCGACACCCGCTCGGGCTCTGTCGCCGAGCGCCTGTTCTTCAACCACCGGCCCTGGGTGCTGGCGCTGTGCCTGCTGCTGACGCTGCTGCTGGGCTGGCAGGCGCTGGGCCTGCAGCTCAACGCCAGCTTCGAGAAGACGATTCCGACGAAACACCCGTACATCGCCAACTACCTGGCCAACAAGGCCAACCTGGCAGGGCAGGGCAACGCGCTGCGCATCGCGGTGGCGGTGCCGCAGGGCACGGTCTTCGACAAGGACTACCTCGAGACGCTGCGCCGCATCAACGACGACATCTTCCTGCTGCCGGGCGTCGACCGGCCGTTCATGAAGTCGCTGTGGACCAGCAACACCCGCTGGGTCGCGGTCAGCGAAGAAGGCCTGGACGGCGACACCGTGATGAACGACCGCTACGACGGCAGCGCCGCGGCGATGGCCGAGGTGCGCGCCAACGTCGAACGTTCGGGCGAGATCGGCCAGCTGGTGGCGGCGGACTTCCAGTCCAGCATCATCTACGCGCCGCTGCTCGACAAAGACCCGCGCACCGGCGCCGCGCTCGACTATGCCGAACTCGGCCGGCGCGTCGAGGCCTTGCGCGCGAAGTACCAGAACGAGCGCATCCAGATCCACGTCGTCGGCTTCGCCAAGGTGGTCAGCGACCTGATGGATGGGTTGCGCCAGGTGCTGGGTTTCTTCGCGCTGGCCATTCTCATCACCGGCGCGGTGCTGTACGGCTACACCCGCTGCGTGCGTTCGACGGCACTCGTCGTGGCCTGTTCGCTGATCGCCGTGGTCTGGCAGGCCGGGCTGCTGCGACTGCTGGGTTATGCGCTCGATCCGTATTCGGTGCTGGTGCCTTTTCTCGTGTTTGCCATCGGCATGAGCCATGGCGCGCAGAAGATGAACGGCATCCTGCAGGACGTGGGCCGCGGCACCCACCGCGTGGTGGCGGCGCGCTACACCTTCCGGCGCCTGTTCGTCGCTGGCCTCACGGCGCTGCTGTGCGACGCGGTCGGCTTCGCGGTGCTGGCGCTGATCGAGATCCGCGTCATCCAGGATCTGGCGGTGATCGCCAGCATCGGCGTCGCGGTGCTGATCTTCACGAACCTGGTGCTGCTGCCGGTGCTGCTGAGTTATGTCGGCGTCAGCCCCAAAGCCGCGGCGCGCAGCCTGAAGCAGGAACAGCAGGGCGCGCCGACGGGGGCCTGGGCTGTGCTCGGCGGCTTCACGCGCACACGGCCGGCGCTGCTGGCGATCGGCGGCGCGCTGCTGCTGGCGGGGCTGGGCTTTGCGCTCAGCCTGCAGCTGCGCATCGGCGACCTCGACCCCGGTGCGCCCGAACTGCGCGCCGACTCGCGCTACAACCGCGACAACGCCTACATCGTGCAGCACTACGCTGCCAGCACCGACATCCTGACGGTGATGGTCAGCACGCCCGAAGACCAGTGCACACGCTACGCGACGCTGTCGCAGGTGGACGACCTGAGCTGGCGGCTGCAACAGTTGCCCGGTGTGGAAGGCACGCAGTCGATGGCCGGGCTGTCGAAGCTGGCGATGGTGGGCTACAACGAAGGCAACCTGAAGTGGTACGAACTGATCCCCAGCGACCAGGCGCTGGGCGGCGTGCAGTCACGGGCGCCGCGTGAGCTGTTCAACCAGGGTTGCTCGTTCCTGTCGATCTACGTCTACCTGAAGGACCACAAGGCCGAGACGCTGGAGCGTGTGGTGGCCACAGTGGAAAGTTTCATCGCAGCACAGCCCCAGTCCGACGCGAAATTCATGCTGGCCGCGGGCTCGGCCGGCATCGACGCCGCGACCAACATCGTCGTCAAGCAGGCGATGCGCGAGATGCTGCTGTGGGTGTACGGCGCGGTGCTGCTGCTGTGCTGGTTCACCTTCCGCTCGTGGCGCGCCACGCTGGTGGCGGTGCTGCCGCTGGTGCTGACCTCCATCCTTTGCGAGGCGCTGATGGTCGTGCTGGGCATGGGCGTGAAGGTGGCGACGCTGCCGGTCATCGCACTCGGTGTCGGCATCGGCGTCGACTACGCGCTCTACGTGTTGGCGGTGATGCTGGCGCGTCTGCGCGGCGGCGCCACCCTCGACGAAGCCTTTCGGCAGGCCTTGCAGTTCACCGGCCGCGTCGTGCTGCTGACGGGGCTGACGTTGGCGTTGGCGGTCGGCACCTGGGTCTTTTCGCCCATCAAGTTCCAGGCCGACATGGGGCTGCTGCTGGCCTTCATGTTCGTCTGGAACATGGTCGGCGCCTTGGTGCTGCTGCCGGCGCTGGCGCGCTGGCTGTTGCCGGCCGGCCAGGCGCGTATGGTCGCTGTCGCAGGAGCCTAGATGCAGGTCCGGCGCGCTTGGTTCGTCGCCGTTGTGTTGGCGCTGGTCGTCTGCGGCGCCGTGCATGCGCAAGCGCAGCCGGCGGCCATCGTGTTCGGGCAGTCGTTGCCCTTGTCAGGCCCCGGCTTCCCCATCGCCAACCGTGTGCTCGCCGGTGCGCGGGCTCTGGTCGAACGTGTCAACGCCGGCGGCGGCGTGCAGGGCCGCAAGGTCGAGCTCGTGACGCTGGACGACCAGGGCGACCCGCGCCGCACCGCCGACAACGTGCGCACGCTGGTGCGCCAGCATGGCGTGATGGCTGTTGTCAACTGCCTCGGCGAACAAGCCTGCATCGCCGCGGCCGAGGCCAGCCGCGGGCTCGGCGTGCTGCTCGTCGGGCCGCTGTCCGGCGCCGCGGCATTGCGTGCGCCAGCCCTGCGCCACGTGTTCACCTTGCGGCCGGACGACCGCCGCGAGGCGCAAGCGTTGCTGGGCCAGTTGCAGGCCATCGGCAGCACCCGCGTGGCCCTGCTCGGTGACGGCTACGAACCGGCGCGCGAGCAGGTGATCGCGGCGGTGCTGCAGGCCGGCGGTATCGAGCTGCAGCGGCTGCGATCCGATGGCGTGACGGTCACCGTCGAGGCTGCGTTGCGCACGGCAGCGCGTGCTGCACCGCAGGCCCTGGTGCTGAACCTGGGGCCCGACAGCCTGGATGTGCTGAGCCGGGCCGAGCCGGCGCTGTTCGAAGGCTTGCCGGCCTTTGTCGCTTCGCTTTCCACGCCGGGCCTGACGCAGCTGACCCGCCTGTTGCGCCGTCAGGCGATTGCCTTCACCAGCGTGCTGCCGAACCCCGAAATCTCGCAGCTGCTGCTGGTGCGCGAGTTCGAACGCGACGTCGACGCCCATGGCGGCCCCGAGGCCATCAGCTTCGAGGGTTTTGCCGCCTACCTGCATCTGCGTGTGTGCCTCGAGGCGCTGCGCCGCACCGGCACACGCAGCGATGGCACCCCGCTGGCGCGCGCCATCGAGAACCTGGGCGATACCCACCTCGGCGGCTTTGCGCTGCGCTTCGGGCCCGAGCGGCACCACGGTTCCGACTTCGTCGAGATCGGCCTGCGCTCGCGTGACGGCCGGCTGCGCCGCTGACCTTCCTCGTTCCATCTACCGGAGATCACCTTGCTCGACAAACAACTCGACACCTTGCTCGCCCATGCACGTGCGGCCGGCATGCCCGACCTCTGCGACCTGCCCATCCCGGCGGCGCGCGGTCTGTACACGCAGCTGACATCGGGCACCGGCGCGGCACCCGAAGGCGTGGCGGTGCGCGAGCGGCCCGCGGCCGCAGGCGTACCGCGGCTGCGTCTGTACACGCCGCTGGCCGATGGGGTGCTGCCGGTCGTGGTCTGGTACCACGGCGGCGGCTACGTGCTGGGCAGCCTGGACGACTACGACACGCTGTGCAGGCAACTCAGCGTGCAGGCGCAGGCGCTGGTCGTGGCGGTGGACTACCGGCTCGCGCCCGAACACGCCTATCCGGCTGCCTTCGACGATGCCTGGGCCGCGTTGCAATGGCTGACTTCAGAGGCCGGACTCGCGTGGCTGGGCGCGGGCGCCGACATCAAGCGACTGGCGCTGGCCGGCGACAGCGCCGGCGCCGTGCTCGCAGCAGCCACCTGTCTGCAGGCGCGCGACCACGGCGGCCCGGCCATCACCTTCCAGGCGCTGGCCTACCCGCCGGCGGCAGGCGGGTACGACGGCGACTTCGCCTCGCGCACCAGCTTCGCTGCCGGCCCGACGCTGACGCTGCGCACGATGGACTGGTTCAACCGCCTCTGTTTCGGCGACGCCGGCCGTGCTGCCGACACACGCGGCGCGCCGCTGCATGCGGCGTCGCTGGCCGGCCTGCCGCCGGCGCTGGTGCAACTGGCTTCACACGACGCGCTGCGCGACGAAGCCCTGGCCTTCGCGCAGCGGCTGCGCGCCGAGGGCAACACGCTCACGCTGGTGGAGTTCTTGGGCCTGGCGCACGGCTACCTGGGGCAGGGCGGCCTGGTGCACGCAGCGGGTGTGGCGCAGCGGCAGTTGGGGCGGAGCTTGCACGATGCGCTGCATGTGGCGGCGGGCGCTGTTGGGGGGTGACGCCGGCGTCAGTGACGCAGGACAACGATATCTTTGGGCCATGCGTGCGCGCAGCACACCGGCGTCGGTCGCGATCCATGACGCATGGAACGCTGGTGGTTGTGTGACTGCTGTCGACCCACAACCGACATACGCCGCGCCGAATTGGACGCCCGAAACTTGACGTTCGTACCGTTGAGATGCTGGTCGTTCGCTTCTATCCACTTGAGGGCGTAGAGCGGTCGTCGGCGCTCGTCGGACTCGGCGCGAAACCGCCGCTCGCCGCAGCAACCTCAGGTCGAACCCAGCGCGCCAGCGTGGCGAACATTTCGGTCACGTTGATCGGTTTGGCAATATGGTCATTCATGCCCGCCGCGAGCACCTTCTCGCGGTCGCCGACCATCGCGTTTGCAGTCATCGCAATGATCGGCAAATCGCGCCACTTCGGGTCGCCGCGCAACTCGCGCGTGGCCGCATAGCCGTCCATGATGGGCATCTGGCAGTCCATCAGCACCGCGTCGAAGTGTTCGCGCGCCAGCATGTCGGTGGCCTCGCGGCCGTTGTTGGCGACCCGAACCACGATCTGCGCTCTGCCCAGAAGGTCACGCGCCAGCTCCTGGTTGATCGGGTTGTCTTCGACCAGCAGAACACGCGCGCCGGCCAGGGCGGCGCGGTTGCTCTGCAACTCTTCTTCGCGCAACTCGCCACGCAGGGCATGCTGGCGCGGCCGGCCGATCGCCTGCAGGCTGGCGTCCAGCAGCGTCGAAGGCGTGACCGGCTTGGTCAGCGTCGCCGCCACCGTGAGCTGTTCAGCCGCCAGCCCGCGTGCCATTTCGTCGCGGGAGAAGGCGGTGAGCATCAGCACGGTGGGCGGCGGGTGCGCCAGCGGCATGCGGGCCAGCTGCTTCGCACAGTCGACGCCGTTCATCCCCGGCATCTTCCAGTCGAGCAAGAGCAGATCGAAGGGCTCGCCACGCGCATCCGCCGCCACGACCGCCTGGATGGCTTCATGGCCACCGTTGGCCGCCGACGCGCGCAGCCCGAGCGAGTCGGCCATGTGCACCAGCACCTCGCGCGCGACGTCGTTATCGTCGACGACGAGCACTCGGGCGCCGTGCATGCCGCCAGCGGACGAAGCCGCGTCGTTGGCAGCGCGTTCAGGCCCGATGCCGAAGCTCGCGCTGAAGTGGAACCGGCTGCCGCGTCCCGGTGCGCTGTCGACACCGAGTTCACCATCCATCATGCGCACCAGGTGGTGACTTATCGCCAGGCCCAGGCCGGTGCCGCCGAAGCGACGACTGGTCGAAGCGTCCGCCTGCGAGAACGGCTTGAAGAGCCGCTGTTGCTCCTCGGGCGTCATGCCGATGCCGGTGTCGCGGACCTCGAAGCGCAGGCGCACCGAGGTCGCGTCGCGCTCAAGTACCTCGACGCCGACGATGACCTCGCCTCGCTCGGTGAACTTGACCGCGTTGTTGCCCAGGTTGATCAGCACCTGCCCCAGCCGCGAGGGGTCGCCTACCAGTGCGTTGGGCAGGTCCGGGGGCAAGTCGAACACCAGCTCCAGGCCCTTCTCCTCCGCGTTCATGCCGACCAGGTTCGCCAGGTCGTCCAACACGTTGCCGAGATCGAACGGGATGACCTCGATGTCGAGCTTTCCGGCCTCAATCTTCGAGAAGTCGAGGATGTCGTTGATGATGCCCAGCAGCGACTCGGCCGAGCGGTGCGCTTTCTGCACGTAGTTGAACTGCTGCGGATTCAGCCCGCTTTGCAGCGCCAGGTGCGACATGCCGAGGATCGCGTTCATCGGCGTGCGGATCTCGTGGCTCATGTTGGCGAGGAACTCGCTCTTGGCCTGGTTGGCCGCCTCGGCGACCCGCCGTGCCTCCCGTTCGCCTTCGCTCTGCCTGCGCTCAGTGATGTTGCGCGAAATGCCCACCGTTCCGGCCAATCGACCGTTGCCGTCATAGAGCGCGGTCTTGATCTTCTCGAACCAGATGCTGGCTCCATCGGGACTCAGGACTCGCTGGTCGACGCGGATGCTGCGGCCCGACGCGATGACCTCGGCGTCCTCGACGCGGTTGGCCTCGGCCAGGTCCGGTGGGTGGATGTCCTGGTCGGTCTTGCCAATCATTTCGCTCGGTGTTGAAAATCCCATAAAGACGGCGAACGCCCGGTTGACGGCGACGAAGCGGCCAGCTTTGTCTTTGACCCATGCGAGGTCCGGTATGTTGTCGAGAATGGTCGCCATGCGGGCATTCGCGGTGCCGAGTTCCGCCGCGTGCTGCCTCTGCTTTTCGACGAGTTCCTGGGAACGGACACGCACTTGAGAACGGAGCAGCCGGACCCATGCGAGGCTGAGGAGGCTCAGCAGCGTGATCACCGCTACTACGATACCGAGAACCAGCAGCTGTTTTCTGAGCCGTTGCTTCTCGGTGTCGACGGCGTAGACGAAATCTTCCAGGCGATCGGTCGAAGTGACCATTCCAAGCTCTCGGTAGATATCAGCCATCCGCTGCCATCGGCCTGGGTTCATGTGTCCGATCTCAACCAAGACCGGCAGAATCATGTTGTTCAAGACCTCGGCTTCCGCGAGCAGCGTCTGCCGGTCGTTCTTCTTCGTTGGCCGGGCGGTGGGGAGGGTCAAAACCAAATCGGCGATCTCCTCCCGATGCGCCATCGCGTATTGCCAGCCCTTCGCGCTGGCGCGGCGAAAGCGCGCCACCACGTCCGGTTTGGCATCGAGAACGCGTTGGGACGTGAACAGGGTGTCCCCGTAAAAATCGACGCCGTAATCGAGCGGATTCAAAATGGCAGGCTCGAATTCATTGCCGGGCTTGGGTGAAGGCAGGCGGGTGAGATAAACCTGCACAGCCGCAACGCGCCCCTCAGCCAGATGATCAATAAAACTGTCTTCGCCCCCGGGCATTGGCACGAAATGCACCGGCGTCACGTCGTAGATGCTTTTTACTCCGACGCCTTCGTGGCGGAACATGGCAAGAAGGCCAACGGCCCCTTGACTCTGATCGACCCCAATCTGGCGGCCAACCAGGTCAGCGGGGTGGCGGATGTTGCTTGATTTCTTGGATAGGAGCGCCACCGGAGAGTGCTGGAATATGGCCGCCACCGCAACCAGCGGATCGCCCTGTAGCCGCCGGTAGACGAGGTCTGCCCCATCGTGAACGCCAAAGTCGGCCTTGGCTTCGAGCACCATGGTGGTAGGCGTGTGCTCTGGCGCCCCCTCCAGGAGCTCGACGTCGAGCCCTTCATCCCGAAAGAATCCCTTGGACTGGGCCGCGTAGTAACCGGCAAACTGGAATTGATGAAACCATTTGAGCTGCAACCGCACCTTGTCGGATGGACCTGCAAGGGCGCTGTCATGGAACAGCGCGGTCATTGCGCAAACAAGGACTAGCAGCAGGCTACGGAGCCCGAAGTTCACGCTCCAGGCGCAGGCCATTCCGGTAACCTTGTCACGGGAATCCAGCAATCGCGTCAGCGGTCCACCAGCTTGGGACGTATCGTCGCGCACGCCTTTCTCCCTCTGACCTGAGCAGTGTTTCGATCACTACCGGGTCGAGTAAGTCCTCACGGAGTCGACCACCGTTCATTCTACCCATCGGCATGCACACTGGATGCGTCGAACTTGACCTGATTAAGACGGCACGGAGGTACCGAAGGCAGGACGTTCCAAACACCCTCCCTTTCGCCCGGGAGCCCGCCGGCAACGACATTGGCCAGGCTCGATGCAGCCCTTGGTGTCGGCTGCAACGGCTTGATTTCGACACGTTGAAGGTCCGGCCACGGATGGCCTCTCAAGCGCATCGATCGCCGGGCTCAGCGTCACTGCAATGCTGCTGTTGGCACGGGCCAAGCGACCGCCGATCGCAGCGTGAAGCCAATCTCCCGGCCCTGTCGTTTGGCTTGCGGGCCTCGAGCGCTGCAAGATCCGAACATGATCGAATGGCTGCACAGCGGTCGTTCATGGGCGACCGTTGGTGGCCGATCCCGGCCTGTCGCCGAACCCGTGCAGCGGTTGCCACCCGCTTCCCTGGAGCATCGATCTCGCGAATCGCGATCTTAGGTGCAGGCCGCCATGGCGCCCTGCACCTCGACACAAAGCCGCTCTGGCCTGCCCTGCGATACAGCTCAAGTTTCGTCGGCGGCTGCCGATATTGACGATACGAAGCTCCAGGAATAGCGCCATGTCGACCGTGTCCACCTCCAACAACGCGTTTCGCAGTGCCAATCCCCACGCCTTGGCTACGATTCTGGAAGCCAGCGAGACCCGGCACATCATCGCCGCGACCGACATCTTCGACATCTCCGGCACCAAGCTTTGGGCCAGCAACCAGCCGGTGTCGACGGCGCTGCAGCGCAAGCTGCTCGACCGCCAGCTCCGGCAGCCGCTGGAGAGCTGTCTGGTTGTCGAAGACGGGGTGTCGACCTCGACGCTGGTGCAGGCATTGGAAGCGCTGGTGCAGGGTACGTCTGCGCTGACGCCGATCTTGTATCCGCACGCCGCCAGACTGGCGCGCGAAGCGGCGCAGCTCCCACTGCACCCGGTGGTGCGGCTGCTGCTGACCGCTTCGCAGACAGCGCGCCCGCAGGCTTTCGACCATGCCGTGGCAGCGATGGCGCTGAATGGCGCGCTGATGATCGGCAACGGCGGCGACACGCCCGAGATTCGCACCGCCATGCTGTGCGGCCTGCTGCATGACCTGGGCGAGATGTACATCGACCCGAAGTATGGTGAGGCCGAGGCCGACCGTGACCTGGACTTCATCAGCTACCAGCAACTGGTGGTGCACCCGCATGTCGGCCAGCTGTTGGTGGCTCAACTGACCAACTACCCCAGTGCGGTCTCGCGGGCCATCGCCGAGCACCACGAACGGCTCGACGGATCGGGCTACCCGCACGCCCTGCATGGCGACAAGATGGCGCCCATGGGGCGGCTGCTCGCCGTGACCGAGGCGGCGTTGGGCGCCGTGCAAGGCCCGTTCAGTCAACTGATGCGCGCCAGCGTGGCATTGCGCGCGGTTCCTGGTGAGTTCGACCTGAGCTGGGTCGGCAAGGTCAGCCAGGCCGCGTGCGCGCAGGCACCGGCGACAGCGGTGATGGAACCCGAGGACATCCAGGCCCGCCTTGCCGCTTTAGGCGGCGTGCTGACGGCCGCGGAGTCCAGCGTTGCTAGGCTCTGTGCGCAGACCCAGTTGCCGGCGATGAAACAGGCGCTCGACTTGTCGCAGTTCCTGCTCAGCCGGCTGCGCGCCGGCTGGAACGAGAGTGGCATGTGGAACCCGCGCGCCATGCTGGGTGCCGATGCCGCCGAGGTCGAGATGCTGGAGGACGAACTCTACTTCCGCCTGCGCGGCGTCCAACGCGCCACCTTGCTGCTGGCCGGCCAGCTGCCGGCGCCAGACGCTGAGGCACTGAGCGCACTGTGCGACTCTTTCGCGATGGGCTGAGCGACTGACAAGGTCTCGCGCACAGCAGCGCCAGCGCCAGCTGCGGCCCACTGCACACCTTCCCGCCAATCCTGTCACTCGCCTGCCGGGCCGCTACCTCCGCTGCGCAGCCGGTAGGCCAGCTGCGCACGTGTCAGCCCCAGCATGCGCGCGGCGGCCGACAGGTTGTTGCCCGCACGCGCGACCACCTCGTCCATCAGCCGGCGCTCCAGCGCGCCGAGGTCCAGCGTGCTCGACGCGGGGTCGGCGAGTTGCTCGAACAGCCCCGCGGCAGGCGCGGCCGCTTCGTCGCGCGGCCGTTGTTCCGCCGAGAGGCCACCTGCGGCGCTGAGCGACAGCATACCGCCGTCGCCGAGCTGTTCGCGGCGCAGCATGTGCGGCAGGTCGATGACACCACCATCGTCGGCGCTGATGACGCCGCGCTCCACCATGTTCTGCAGCTCGCGGATGTTGCCCGGGAAGCCATGGCCCAGCAGCGCCTTCACCGCGCGCGGTGTGTAGCCCAGCGGGCGCCGGCCGTGGCGCTGCGCGTAGACGTGCAGGAAGTGGCTCAGCAGCAGCGGGATGTCCTCGCGCCGCTCGCGCAGCGGCGGCAGGTGGATGGGATAGACGTCGAGCCGGTAGAACAGGTCTTCGCGGAAGCGGCCGGCCGCGACCTCGGCGCGCAAGTCGACGTTGGTGGCGGCGACGACACGCACGTCGACCGCGATCGTCTTGACGCCGCCGACACGTTCGATCTCGCCCTGCTGCAGCGCGCGCAGCAGCTTGCCTTGGCTGACCAGGCTGAGCGTGCCGATCTCGTCCAGGAACAAGGTGCCGCCATCGGCTCGTTCGAAGCGGCCGGGCCGCGACACCGTGGCACCGGTGAAGGCGCCGCGTTCGACGCCGAACAGTTCCGACTCGACCAGGTTCTCCGGGATCGCGGCACAGTTCACCGCAATGAAGGCTTGGTCCTGGCGCGGGCTGATGCGGTGCAGCGTCGCCGCGAACATCTCCTTGCCGACACCCGACTCACCCGTGAACAGCACCGTCGCCTTCGTCGACGCCACACGGTTGAGCATGTGGCAGGCGGCCTTGAACGCCGACGAAACGCCGACCATCTCGCCCGCCGCGCCGTCGGCCAGTGCGGTGGAGCCCAGCACCGCGGCCGGCATGTTGCCGTGGGTGCGTGTGGCCAGGAAGTCCTGCGCGTTCAGGTAACGCAGGTCTTCGCTGACATCGCCCCAGGCCTCGGCGGTCTTGCCGAAGACACGGCAGTGCGCCGCACCCATCGAACGGCATTCGACTTCGCGGAACACCACCAGCTTGCCCAGCACGCCGGTGACGTAGCCCATCGCGTAGCCCAGCTGCATCCAGCAGGCCGGCTCGGTGCCGACGCCGTAGGCCTGGATATGTTCGTCGTCTTCGGTGGAGTGGTGCCAGAGGAATTCACCGCTGTAGTGGCCACGTTCGGGATCGATCTCGAACGCGATCGGCTCGACCTTGACCACACCTTCCAGGGCGTGCAGCCGCGTGCCGGCCATGAACATCGGCACCAGCTCGGCGTCGGCCCAGCGTTCGCGCACCAGGCGCGCGTCGCGTGCACCGGACTCGTAGCCAGCGCGTGTGAGCAGGCCGCGCGCACGCTCCAGCCCCAGGGTCTCGATCAGCTCGCGGCGCAGCGTGCCCAGCGAGGCCGTGTGCATCAGCACCATGCGCTGGTCGTTGAGCCAGATGCGGCCGTCGCCGGGCGAAAAGAACAGGCACTCGGTGAGGTCGGCCAGCTGCGGCTGTTCTTTCGCATTCAACGGCGGCGGGTCGCCGCGACGCATCATGGCACCCGTGGTGCGCGAGACCTCGGCGAGAGAAACGCGGGGCGGCGGCAGGGGCGGCATCGGGAGGACGATGGACAAGGGAGTCAGCTTTGAGGCGGGACTTCGAACCCGGGACACCGGCCTCTTGTCACTTCAGTCGTCACTTCAGTTTGGCGCCGAGCGTGGGGCTGCGCAGCCATTCGACAATCATCTCGGCCGTACTTTCGCTCAGCGAATCCACCGACCTGCAGGTGGTGAGGCCACGACCGGAATTGGAGTAGGACTCGAAATTCGCGACCAGCATCTTGCCTTCGAGCAACTCGCCGGACATGGTCATCCATTTGGGCCCGCTCAAGCCGCCCCCGGCCAGTGCATGCACGTTGTTCACGCGAAGCACCAGTCGGCGGCCGGGATAGGTTTCGATGTCGACGGGGCGCGCTTCCAGTTTGGCGCGTGGCGGCAGTTCGTGTTCGTTGAACGCCTTGACCAGCCTGCTCACCATCGCGGTCGGCCAGCGGCAGCCATCGCGTACCGTCTCGTTGATGGCTTCGGCATCGGCGATCAGTATCTGGGCGCCCACCACGATGGTCTCGTCCGGATGGATGCCGGTGCAGTCGTCACGACAATCGATGTAGCGCGTCTGGGAAGCCCACTCCGCAGCACTCTTGCCGAGCGACGCACCGACGGTGCGCAAGGCATCGCAGGCGGACTGGTCGTTCTTGAACGACCCGTCATCCTGGAAGTCGCGCGTGGCCAGCAACTTGCTGCCGGCGACGACATTGCCTCGGACGACGGCCGAGTACTCGCTTTCCTTGGCGCCGCGAGTTCGCTTCACCTGAGCCACCAGCAAGGACAGCCTCAAGCCTGCGGTGGCGGTTGTCTTGCCGGCCTGCGTGATGGCGCCCTTGGAACTCGCCAAGGCAGCGGACACCATGTTCGCCTCCCAGGGGCAGGCCGCATCGTCCGGCTGCGCGCCGGGCAAATAGTCGACGGTCTCCGCAAGCTCAATCGCGCCCCAGGCCGGCAGCCCGGCAAGTGCGCAAACAGCCACGACCAGAATGCCACGTAGAGATTTCATCGAGAGTCGACCTCATGCCATCGAAAGCCTGCCGTCATGAAGGCCCTTGACCTGCTCGGAAGAACGGGTCGAGGCGCGAAAGGCTTCGCTGGCATGGCCGGGTTGCACGGTCACGTTCACAGTTGACAAGAGTCCATCGTAGCCGAAGGGCTGCCGCCAACCCGGGATGGGCCAGCGGCTGAGCGCGCGGTGCAGCGCTGCGCCTTGCGGACGCCCCCTGATCCGCCCGCCTTCGACTTCGTTCGGGCCCCGGGCATTCCCGCATCACAGCGCTGGCGTTCGTGACGCCCGTGAACGCCTGCGCGGGGTTGGGGCGGAGCGGTGAGGCGGTGGCGGTGCAGCGATTGCCGCTGTACGCCCAATGTACTAACATCAAGGAACTCTCGGGGAGTTTCGCCATGACAATCGCCACCCGCTCTGCCCGTCTTGGACTGCGTGCCACACCCCAGCAGGAAGCTGTTTTGCGCCGGGCGGCCGAGGTGTCGAACAAGTCGATGACGGACTTCATCCTCGACAGTGCGTACCTGGCGGCTGAACAAACCTTGTTGGACCAGAGGCTGTTTTTGGTGACGGGCAGTCAATCGCAGGCCCTGCTGGCTTTGCTGGACAGACCGGCGCGAGACAACCCGGGCTTGAAGGACTTGTTTTCTCGACGCGCACCATGGGCTGAGTGATGACGCTCGGCGCGCCACAGCCGCTGGACGCCGGCCACCCGCTGGACGCTTTCGATTGCGGCAAGCCTTCGCTGAACGATTGGTTGACTCGGCATGCAAGACAGGCCCATGCCAGCGGCTCGGCCAGAACCTATGTGGTTGTCGATGACCAGCGCATCGCTGGCTACTTCAGCCTTGCCGTGGGGCAGATCGACAGCCTGGAAGCGCCTGCACGCGTGCGCAAGGGTATGGGCCACTATCCCATCCCCGTGGTCATCCTGGCACGCCTTGCCGTGGCCATGGTCGACCAGGGCCGCGGCCTCGGCGTTGGCTTGCTCCAGGATGCCATCCGTCGCACGCTTGTCGTTGCCGATCAGGCAGGCGTCCGTGCGTTGCTGACCCACCCGATCGACGACGCCGCAGCGCGCTTCTACTTGCGGTTCGGCTTCGAGGCGTCTCCTGCGCGCGAGCAGCAATTGATCCTGCTGCTAAAGGATGCGCGCCGCCTGCTGGTACCGGCTTCCACAAAGGCGGGCGGGGCCAAGTCAGGCGGACCGAACCCGAAGGCAAAGTAGAAAACACGGGCCGCGCGAAGGGTCGAGGGCCCGAGCCTTCAGAACAGCTCGACATCACCCTCCAGCTTGGCCTCGACGATCAGGCCGGCACTGACCAGGCCGTCGAAGTACGCCACCTGGTTGCGGCCGTGGCTCTTGGCGTGGTACAGCGCCTTGTCGGCCCGCGAGAACGCGGCCGAAGGTGTCTCGCCGGCGCGGGTCTGCGCGAAGCCGAGGCTGATGGTGATGTGCTCCACCTGCGGGAAGGCGAAACGTTCGACATTGGCGCGCAAACGCTCGAAGGCCAGGGCGGCCTGGTCGGACGTCATGCAGTCCAGCACCACCACGAACTCCTCGCCACCGAAGCGGTAGAGGCGGTCCTGGTAGCGAAAGCTCGAACGCAGCAGGCGCGACAGCAGCAGCAGCACTTCGTCGCCGATCAGGTGGCCGTAGGTGTCGTTGACGCGCTTGAAGTGGTCAATGTCCACCACACCCAGCCAGACCTTGGACTCCGCGGCCTGCGCACGCCGGCCCGCTGCTGCGGGCCCGCCCGGTGTGTCGGACGTGCCGGGCGCGGCGCCTCGTGGCGTGAACGCGGCGTCGAAGGTCTGCCGGTTCAGCAGGCCGGTCAGCGGGTCGCGTTCGCTGCGATCGAGCAGGTCGTGGAAGTTGCCGTAGATGCGCAGCACCGTGCCCACCATCGCACGTTCTTCCGCCGTCAAGGGCGCGCCGGTCTCGAGCTGCAGCACACCGACGACTTCGCGCTCGGTCGAGATCGGGAAGTTGATGATCTGCGGGCCGTCGCCCACGGTGGTGACCTCGGCGCGCCGCAGGCAGTCGCGGCGTGCCGGCACGTCGTCGAGCAGGGGCAGCGCCGTCAGTTCGGTCCACAAGGGGTCGGCCGTCACGGTCGAGTCGCCCGGCTCCATGCGTGCGCGGCTCAGCCAACGTTGCGCGCTGCCTTCACCGACACAGCGATAGATGCCGACCGCGGTTGGATGCAGCACATCGTCGATGGCGCGCACGACCGTGACGTCGAGCAGGTCCCGGTCCCGGGAGCCCGTCAGTTTGGCAAGGTGGTCGATCAGCTGTGCCATGGTTGCCTCATCAATCAGACCGTTGGTGATCGCGAAAGTTGCATGGCCTGCGCGGCATCGTAGTCCTTTCGCCCAGACCCGCGGCCGGGCCCGCTCGCCGAAGACACCTCGGGCTGCTTCGTAGACTGCCGCGCCGGCGCGTCGCATGCTGGCACGTCGATGCGCCGGTCCTCCGCCAGGAACGCGCCCATGGCCGCCACCGGCAACGGCCGGCTGAGGTAGTAGCCCTGCACGCTGTCGCAACGCTGCGCGGCCATGAAGGCGAGTTGCTGCTCGGTCTCGACGCCCTCGGCGACGGTCTTCATGCCCAGCGACTGGGCCATCGCGACGATGCCGCAGGTGATCGATGCCGCTTCGGCACTGGTGGTGACGTCGAAGGTGAAAGACTGGTCGATCTTGATGACGTCGATCGGGAAGCGCCTGAGCAGACTCAGGCTCGAAAAGCCGGTGCCGAAGTCGTCCAGCGCCAGCATGACGCCGGTGGTCTTCAGCTCGCGCAGCGTCTGCAGCACCAGGTCGGCGTTGAGCATCAACGCGCTCTCGGTCAGTTCGAGTTCCAGGAAACGGCCCGCCAGGCCGCACTCGGCCAGCACACGCCGCACCATCGCTGCCACGTCGTGGCCCTGGAACTGGCGCGCCGAGACGTTGACCGCCACGCACAGCCCGGCATGGCCGGCGCTGTGCCAGGCCTGCAACTGCCGGCATGCGGTGCGCAGCACCCACTCTCCGATCGGCACGATCAGGCCGGTTTCTTCGGCCAGCGGAATGAAGCTGGCCGGGGACACCATGCCGAGCTCGGGGTGGCGCCAGCGGATCAGCGCTTCCATCGCGTTGACGCGGCCGCTGCGCAGATCGATCTGCGGCTGGTAGTGCAGTTCGAACTGCTGCGCCTCGAGCGCCAGGCCCAGCGCCGCCTGCAGCTCCATGTGCTGCTGCGCCTGCAGGCCCATGTCGTCGGTGTAACAGCGGTGGCTGTTGCGGCCTTGTTGTTTGGCGCGGTACATCGCGACATCGGCGTGTTTGAGCAGCGTCTCGCCATCGCTATCGCCGCGGCTGCTGTCGCCGCTGAAGACGCTGACGCCGATGCTGGCGCTGGCGTGCAGGCTGCGGGTGTCGACCAACCAAGGCAGCGACATCGCCTGCTCGACCTTCTGCGCCACTTTCACGGCATCGTCAGGGCTCTCCAGGTCGACGACCATGAGCACGAACTCGTCACCGCCCAGCCGCGCCACGGTGTCGCCTTCTCGCACCACGCCCGCCAGCCGCCGGGCCACGGCGACGAGCAGTGCATCGCCAAAGTGGTGGCCGTAGCTGTCGTTGACGAACTTGAAGCCGTCCAGGTCGAGCAGCAGCAAGGCCAAGGGGCGGCCAGTCCGCCGCGACTGGGCCATGGCCTGCGCCATGCGGTCTTGCAACAGCGCGCGGTTCGGCAGGCCGGTGAGCTCGTCGTGGTGCGCCATGTGGCGGATGCGTTCGTCGGTGCGCCTGCGTTCGATGGCGATGCCGGCCATGCGGGCGGCCAGTTCGATCAGGCGCACATCGCCGTCGGTCGGCACACGCACCGCCGACGAATACATCGCGAAGGTGCCGAGCACCTGGCCCAGCCGCGACAGGATCGGCATCGACCAGCACGAGCGCAGCCGGTGCAGGGCGGCCAGGGCACGGAAATCGGCCCACAGCGGGTCGGTCTGTATGTCGGCCACGACCACCGGCTCGCCGCGATGCGCGGCCGTGCCGCAGGAGCCCACGCCCGGCCCGATGCGCACACCGTCGATCGCCGCGTTGTAGGCCGCCGGCAGGCTCGGCCCGGCGCCATGCCGCAGGTGCAGGCCGTCGGCGTCGAGCAGCAGCACGGAACCCACGATGCCTTCGAGCTGGGACTCGATCAGGCGTGTCAGCTGGTCGAGAATGTCGGCCAACGGTGCGTCGGCCGCGATCATCTCGAGCACACGGTCCTGGCCGACGACATGTTCCCGGGTCAGCGTCAGTTCCGTCGTTCGCAGCTCGAGCTGGGCACGGTCGGCCAGAAAACGGTCGACGGCGCGGGCCATGTCGCCGATCTCGTCGGGCGCCTGGGCCAGACAGTCGAAGTGCGGGCTGCGGTGGCCGTCCTGTTGCAGGTGGCGGCTGAGGTTCTGCAGCCGTTGCAGGACATGGCGCCCCAGGAAGACATGGGCCACCAGCCAGGCGAACAGCAGGCTGCTGAGCAGCAGCACCAGCACCAGGCGCTGGTGGCGGCGTGACGTGTCGGCCAGCTGCTGCATCGCCGTGCGGTAGTTGCTGTCGAGAACGGCCGACTGCAGCCGCGCGGCCGCGACCATCGAATCCGCATGTTGCCCCAGCTGCAGTTGCAACTGGCGCAGCGTCTGGCGCTGTTGTGCCAGCTGGAACTGTTGTGCTGAACGGTCGGGTTGCGGCAGCGCCAACGCGAGCTCGGTCTGCAGCGCTCTTTCGCCGAGTGTCGCCACCACGTTGGCATGGTTGCGGTAGAGCTGGCTGGTGGCGTGCAGGTCGACGACCGAAACGTTGTCGTCGGCGCTCGCCAGCCCGGCAACCACACGGTCCAGCGCCGCCATCTGCTGCACGATGGCGGCATGGCTCACTCGCAGCGCGGGCAAGGACTGCGCGGCGATCAGGCGCTCGGTCTCGCGTTCGATCAGCAGGCTGCGCTGCACCACGTCCTGTGCCTCCTGCATGCGGGCCAGGCGCTCCCTGGCCAGGTGCTGCGTCGCGTCGCTGGCCATGCGCAGTGCATAGACGGCAGCCAGGCCGCCGCCCAGGATCAACAGCGACAGGATCGACAGCGCCAGCGTGAATTGCCCACGCAGCGAACGCGGCAGCGGGGTCGATGGCGGCCAGGCCCGCCACTTCGGCCGCTTCAGCAGCCACCAGGAGTGTGATGTCGTCGCCATGGAGACTGCAGCCTCAGCGCTGCCAGATGCGCCGGTAGAACTTGCGGTAGCCGTTGTCGGGCTCGTACTTCAGGCCCGGGCCGCCGTCGAAGGCGATGTTGTCGCGCGTGACCAGATGCACGGGCGCGACGAAGCCGCTCACCGGCTGGTGCGCGAACAGTCGGTTCAGTTCGTCGAGCACCTGCCAGCCCTGCTGGTGCAGCGGCTCGGCCACGGTGCCGGTCTGGAAGGCCCCGGCCTGGATGCGCTGGAAGGCCGAAGCGCTGCCGTCGCCGGCCGACAGCAGGCTGAGCCCGTCGCCAGGCAGATCGGCTGCGACCAGCGAGGCGATCGCGTGGTCGAACACGATGTCGTTGATCGCCAGCGCGTGGGTCCAGCGGCTGCCGTACCGCTGCAGCAAGGCCTGCGTGATCGCCGGCATCTTCGTGTCGGCTTCGGACAGCGCCACGTCCAGCACCTCCAGCAGTGTGCAGTGGCTGCAGGCGCGCAGCACCGCGGCCATCGCATCGGCCTTGGCCACGGCGATGCGGTACCTCGAGTCGGTGAAGATCACCGCGCCGGCGCGGCCTGCGGACTGCGCCACCGCCGCCATTGCCGTGACCCGCGCCACCTGCAGCGGATCGGTGGTGACGTTCATGGCCACCGGCGTGCCGGCGATCGGGCCCGGCATCGGCCCCGCATGCCAGCCCACGACAGGCACGCCGCGGCGGGCAAAGCCGGCCAGCGCCGCCCGGTTCTCGAACGCGTCCGAGCCGCACAGCACCAGGCCGTCGGGCGCCATCGCGAGCGCGCTGGCCAGCGCCTTGGCGCGGCCGGCCGGCGAGCCGCCGGCATCAATGAGCTTGACGGTCCAGCCGAGCACATGCGCTGCCTCGCGCACGCCCTGCGCCACACCGACGATGCCGCCGTTGCGCAGGTCTTCGGCGACGAAGGCGATGGTCTTGCCGGGCCGGGCCACCGGCCCGCTGTGCGGGCCGACCCAGCGGCCACCGTGCTGCGTCGCCGCGGCGACGACCTGGCGCGCCTCTTCGACCGAGACAGCCTGCACGGGTGCGGCCATCACCGCGCCAGGCTGCCAGCAGGCAGCCGCCACCAAAGCCCAGGCCAGCGTGTGCGGTTTCATCGCGCGAGACGGCCGTGCGCTGCGCCGCCGGTGTTGGAGCCGAGCTTGAACACCGCCACCGCCTGCACCAGTTGCCGCGCCTGTTGCGTCAGGCTCGAAGCTGCGGCGGCACTTTCTTCGACCAGCGCCGCGTTCTGCTGCGTCACCTGGTCCATCTGGCTGACGGCTTCGCCGACCTGCGTGACGCCGGTGCTCTGCTCGGTGCTGGCGGCGCTGATCTCGGCCATGATGTCGGTCACACGCCCGATCGAAGCCACGACCTCGGCCATCGTCACACCGGCCTGGTCGACGAGCACGGTGCCGTGCTCGACACGTTCGACGCTGGCCGTGATCAGGCTCTTGATCTCCTTGGCGGCGGCGGCCGAACGGCTGGCGAGGCTGCGCACCTCGCTGGCCACGACGGCGAAGCCACGGCCCTGCTCGCCGGCGCGCGCCGCTTCCACCGCGGCGTTGAGGGCCAGGATGTTGGTCTGGAAGGCGATGCCGTCGATCACGCTGATGATGTCGGCGATCTTCTTCGAGCTGTCGTTGATGCCCTTCATCGTCTGCACGACCTGGCCGACGACGGCGCCGCCTTTCACCGCCACGGTGCTGGCGCCCAGCGCCAGCTGGTTGGCCTGCCTGGCGTTGTCGGCGTTGTGCTTGACGCTGGCGCTGAGCTGCTCCATCGACGCCGCTGTTTGTTGCAGCGCCGAGGCCTGCTCCTCGGTGCGCTGGCTCAGGTCGAGGTTGCCCTGGGCGATCTGCGCCGATGCGGTGGCCACCGACTCGGAGTTGTTGCGCACGTTGTGCACCACCTGGGACAGGCTGGTCTGCATCGTCTTCAGCTGCGCCATCAGGCTGCTGCTGTCACCCGGCGCCAGGGTGACGGGCAGGCTGAGGTCGCCGGCGGCGACGCTGCGCGCCAGGTCGGCGGCCTGTGCGGGCTCGCCACCGAGCTGGCGGCCTATCGTGCGCACCATGGCCAGACCGAACAGCGATGAAAACAGCAGGCCGACAACGATGGCCGCGACCGTGGCGTTGCGTATCGTGACGTAGCGTTCTTGGGCCGCGGTGTACTCGGCCAACGCCACGTCGATCTGCAGCTTCACGAGGGCCTCGTTGCCCGCCTCGGTCGCAACGGACAGCGGACGCAGTTTCTCCGTCACCAGGCGCGTGGCCTCCTTCAGATCGTTGGCGCGCAGCGCCACCAGCGTCGGCAGCAGCGCCTCCTGCAGCAGGCGCTGGCGGTCCTCGGCAAACGTCTTGGCGATGCGGGCCTCGCTGGGCGTCAGCGTCGTGGCCATGTAGGCAGCCCACTCTTTGCCGATGGCGGCCACGTTGGTTTCGACCTCGGCGCTGCGTTCCCGGATCACTTCGGGCGTCGGCGTCACCAGCGCGGCGTTGACGGCCACGCGGTTGTGCAGCATCAGCGCGTTGATGCGGCCCAGTTGCGCGGCAGGCACCGTGCGGTCTTCGTAGACCGACTTCAGCGCGTCGTTGGACTTGCCGATGCCGAACAGCCCCAGGCCGCCAAGGGTCAGCAGCAGTGCCGACAGGACGCCGATCAGCGTCATCAGGCGGGTCGAGACTTTGAGGTTGTTCATCGGGTGGGGTTTTCGGTTGACAGATCACTGCAGGCACAACGCGACGGGCGGGTCGGCGATGCGTGTTCCTGCGGGCGCTGGAGGCGATGGAGCAGGCCATCGCGGCGCCCGGGCCAGCGGGCGCCGGCGGGGCTGGAACTTGCGTTCATGGGGTCGGCTCCAAACCTGCGGGTCTCGGCACGGACCGCCGTTCGGGAAGACCCCGCAAGACGCAATGTCGCACCGTGTTCTTCGGCAGCCGGGGCACGCAGCTTGAGGTGGGAGTTGGCAGTTGGCCCGGCTTGCAACGCCTTTTCAACCCACGCAGTCGCCACGCGACAATCGTCGCGATGAACCGCGCAACCTATGGCAAGACCTGGTGGGGCGAACAGTGGCTGCAGGCGTTGTCGCACATCGATTTCGACAACCGCCTGCCGCGGGGCCGCAGTTATGCCAACAAGGGTGCCGTGCGCGAGCTGGTGGTCAGCGGCGGCGCGATCAGCGCCCGTGTGCAGGGTTCGCGGCCGCGGCCTTATGACGTGACGATCAGCGTGCCGCCGCTGGCCGCCAAGGACGCAGCCCGGCTGCTGGACCGGCTGGCGGCCGACCCGGCGCTGATTGCCCGGCTGCTGAACCGCTCGCTGGACCCGGCCGTGCTGGAAGCCGCCCGGGCGCTGGGCATCAAGGTCTTTCCGCAGCGCTGGAGCGACCTGGCGATGCACTGCTCGTGCCCGGACTGGGCCGTGCCGTGCAAACACCTGGCGGCGGTGATCTACCTGCTCAGCCGCGAGATCGACGGCAACCCGTTCCAGGTGTTTTCGCTGCGCGGCCTGGACCTGGCGGCGGCGTTGAAGGCACGCGACATCCACATCGAACCCGAGGCCGCTGCGCAGCTGCCCGGGCCGGTCGATGGCCTGCTGGACGGCGCCGCCGCAGCCACCAACAGGTCCGCCGCGGGCGGCGATCTCACCGCGCTCGACCGCCTCGACTTCAGCGCCGTGCCCGACCTGGCGCAGCCGCTGTGGCGTGTGCTGCCGGCCCACCCGAGCTTCTTCGGCGCCGGCGACTTCAGAGACACGGCGCAGCGGGTGCTGGCGCGTGTGGCCAAGGCGGCACGCGAGGCGCTCGATGTCGCGGCCAGCGACATGGTCGACGACTTCGATGCGCAGGACCGGCCGGTGCTGACGCTCGACAGCCAGGGGCGCGCCACGCTCTCGGGCATGTCGTCGGGCAACGCTGCCGGCATTGCCGGCCTGGCCGACCGGTTGGGCCTGCTGGCCGCTGGCCGCCTGCCCGACCTGCAGCCCCCGCTCGCGGCATGGCACGCCGTGCGGCTGCTCGCGCTGCACCTGCTGGCCAAGGGCGCTGTCGTGCCGCAAGTCCATGCCGGCGACGGGCACGGCGTCGGCCTGCGCTGGCTGCCGGCGACGCTGGATGCGAACGTGCGCGATCTGCTGCAGCGCCTGGCCGATGCACTGCCTGCCGGCATGGTGCTGCTGCAGCCTGCCGCGGCGCGCAAACGTGCGGCCAAGGCCACCAAGCAGACCACCAAGCAGGTCACCAAGCCGGCCGTCGCTCAGGTGCTCAGCGCTTCAGCCCAGGCCCGGGTCTTGTGCTCGCTGCTGCTCAACCACTTCATCCACGCCTGGAGCGCGGCCGAGCGCGGCAGGCCCGTTGCCGACAAGGTGCTGGACCTGTTTTTCGCCCGCGGCAGCGCCCGCTTCGACGGCCCGGGTGAGCGTGCCGTGCCCGGCAGCATCCAGACCTGGCTGTCGCGCCTGCACGTGGCCCGGCACCAGCATGTGCCGCTGCTGCGCCTGGATGAGGCCGAGAACGCCGCCGGCGGCTTTGCGCTGACGCTCGCGGTGGAGCGCAGCCAGGCGGCGTTAGCGTCGCCCGAATCACCGGTGCCGCTGGCGGCCGTGCTGCGCGAAGCCCGCTGGGCCAAGGCGCGTTATGCCGTGCTGCAGCAGGTGGCGGTGCTGGCCGAGTTCTTCCCGCCGCTGGCTGCGCATGTGAGCAGCGGCGCCGCCACGCCGCTGGCGCTGTCGGGCACCGAGCTGCCGGGTTTTCTGTTCGACACCTTGCCGGCGGTGCGCCTGCTGGGTGTGCGTGCGCTGTTGCCGAAGGCGCTGGAGCGCCTGCTGCGCCCGCGCCTGTCGATGCAGATCAAGGCCAGCGCCGGCCCGAGCCCGAGTTTCCTGAACGCCGACGACATCTTCAGCTTCGACTGGAAGGTGGCCATCGGCGAGCAGCTCGTCACACGCGCAGAGTTCGAACGCCTGGTGAAGAAGGCCACCGGCGTCGTGCGCTTCAAGGGCGAGTACGTCTACCTCGATCCGCTGCAGATCGAGCGCCTGCGTGCGCAGCTCGACAAACCGCCGCGGCCCGACGCCGCCGAACTGCTGCGCGTGGCGCTGGCCGGCGAATACGGTGGCGCGGCGGTGCAGCTGGACACGAAGGCGCAGCGCGTCGTGCAGCAGCTCGTCGACGCCGGCGACGTGCCGCTGCCCGCCGGCCTGCAGGCCACGTTGCGCCCGTACCAGCAGCGCGGCTACGCCTGGCTGTACCGCAATGCGCGCATCGGCCTGGGCAGTGTCATCGCCGACGACATGGGCCTGGGCAAGACGCTGCAGGTGATTGCCGCGCTGCAGAAGCTGAAGGAAGAGGGCGCACTGGCCGACGCTTCGGCGCTGGTCGTCATGCCCACCAGCCTGCTGACCAACTGGCACAAGGAACTGCAGCGTTTTGCGCCGGGGCTGACGGTGGGTGTGTTCCACGGCAGCAAACGGGAACTCGGCGCCCAGCGCCCCGAGGTGCTGCTGACGAGTTATGGCGTGGCGCGCACCGAGGCCGCCAAGCTGCGCGCCGTGCCCTGGCGCGTGGTGATCGCCGACGAGGCGCAGAACATCAAGAACCCGGCCGCTGCGCAGACCAAGGCGATCAAGACGCTGCCGGCACGCAGCTTCATCGCGATGAGCGGCACGCCGGTGGAGAACCGGCTGTCGGAGTACTGGAGCATCATGGACTTCGCGAACCGGGGCTACCTGGGCAGCGTGGCGCACTTCGTCAAGGAGTACGCGGTGCCGATCCAGACCCACCGCGACGCCCAGGCCGTGAGCCGCTTCAAGCGTGTCACCGCACCGTTCCTGCTGCGCCGCCTGAAGTCGGACAAAAGCATCATCAGCGACCTGCCCGACAAGATCGAACAGGACCAGTACTGCACGCTGACCCCCGCCCAGACGGCGCTGTACGAGTCGGTGGTGCAAGAGGGCCTGAAGAGCATGGAAGGGGTGTCCGACACCTTCAAGCGCCAGGGCCTGGTGCTGCAGATGATTCTGGCGCTGAAGCAGGTCTGCAACCACCCGGCGCAGTACCTCAAGCAGGGGCAGCGCGACGCCGGCCTGTCGGGCAAGGCCGAGCGTTTCATGGAGCTGGTCGACGAGATCCACGCTGCCCAGCAGAAGGTGCTGGTCTTCACGCAGTTCCGCGAGATGGGCGAACTGCTGTGCGGCTGGCTCGACGAACGGCAGGGGCGGCGGCCGCTGTTCCTGCACGGCGGCGTCGCGCGCGGCCAGCGCGATGCGATGGTCGAGTCTTTCCAGAACGACCGCACCGAGCGTGTCTTCATCCTGTCGCTGAAGGCCGGCGGCACCGGGCTGAACCTGACGGCCGCGGCCAACGTCATCCACTTCGACCTGTGGTGGAACCCGGCGGTCGAAGCCCAGGCCACCGACCGCGCCTACCGCATCGGCCAGCAACGCAACGTGCAGGTGCACCGCTTCATCACCCGCGCGACGTTCGAGGAACGCATCAACGAGATGATGCGCGCCAAACGCGAACTGGCCGACCTGACGGTGGGCAGTGGCGAACAGTGGATCGGCCATCTGCCGGCGGCGGAGCTGCGGGCGTTGTTCGCGCTGGGGTGACCCATCTGCGCAGCGTTCCCGTGTGTTTCTGGCTGTAGCCTCCGCCCGTGGAATCCCTCATCTCCGCCGCCGCCCGTGCCCTGGCCGCCGGCGACGCGCTGCAGGCACTGAAACATGTCGCGCTGCGCGACGACCCGCCGGCGTTGGCGCTGCGCGGCATCGCCATGGCGCAACTCGGCGAACATGCGCGCTCGCGCGACCTGTTGCGGCGCGCGGCACGCGGCTTTGGCCAGCACGACGCCCTGGCGCGTGCACGCTGCATCGTGGCCGAGACCGAGGTGGCGCTGGCGATGCGCGATTTCAGCGCTTCGCCGCGCGCGCTGGCCGGCGCCCGGGCCACGCTGGAGGCCCGGGGTGACCAGGCCAATGCCGTCCAGGCGCGGCTGATCGCGGCGCGCCAATGCTTGCTGCTTGGACGGCTGGAGGAAGCTGCGGCCGGCCTCGCGCCGGTCGACATCGACACGTTGCCGCCCCTGCTGCAGGCCGTGGCCTCGCTGACGCGGGCCGAGCTCGCACTGCGCACGCTGGACATCACGGCGGCACAGGCCGCACTCGCACGCGCGCAGGCGGCAGCTGAGCGCTCTGGCGTGCAGGCCTTGCAGGCTGAAGTCGCCGAGGCGCGCGCCGCGCTCGACCGGCCTGCGGCGCGGCACTGGGACGCTGGGGCGTGGCAGCCTCTTCGCATGCACGAAGTCGCCGCGCTGATGGTGTCGGGGAACCTCGTCGTCGACGCCTGCCGGCACGGCTTGCGCGCGGGCGCCACCTGGCTGCCGCTGGCGCGCCGGCCCATCCTGTTCACGCTGCTGCGCGCCTTGGCCGAAGCCTGGCCGGGCGACATCGACCGCGAGGCGCTGATTGCCCGCGCCTTCCGCCTGCACCAGCCCGACGAGACGCATCGCGCGCGCCTGCGTGTTGAGATCGGCCGGCTGCGGGCCTTGGTGGCTGCGCACGCCGGCATCGAGGCCACCGCGCGCGGCTTCATGTTCGTGCCGCACCACGGCCGCGGGGTGGCCGTGCTGGCACCGCCGGTCGAAGGCGATCTGGGCGAGCTGATGGCCCTGCTGGCCGATGGCACGGCCTGGTCGACCTCGGCCTTGGCGCTCGCATTGGGGGCCAGCCAGCGCACCGTGCAGCGCTCGCTGACCGAGCTGGAGCTGGCAGGCCGCGTGCGCGCCGTCGGCCAGACGCGTGCACGGCGCTGGTTGGCGCCGCCGCTGACCGGATTCACGACGATCTTGTTACTCCCTGCTGCGCTGCCGCTTGGGTAGATTGCTGCCATGCGCTGCACAGACCACTGCCCGTACGCAGCGCCCACCAGGAGTCAACGATGAGCCTCGACAACGCCGCTGCCGCCATCACCCAGAACGCCGAGATCGTGCGCGAGTACGGCCCTTTCCCCAGCGCAAATGGCGTCGCCGGCGTCAGCTTCGATGGCCGGCATGTGTGGGCGGCCACCGGCACCTCGCTGCTGGCTTTCGACCCCGCCAGCGGCTTGGTCGAGCGCCGTTTCGACCGCGCGGCCGATGCCGGCACCGCCTTCGACGGCACGCATCTCTACCAGATCGCCGAAGCGCGCATCGACAAGATCGATCCGGCAAACGGCCGCGTGGTGGCCTCGATTCCGGCGCCGGGCCAGGGCCGTGACTCGGGCCTGGCCTGGGCCGAAGGCAGCCTGTGGGTCGGCCAACACCGCGACCGCAAGATCCACCAGATCGACCCGGCCACCGGTGCCATCCAGCGCACGATCGAATCCAACCGCTTCGTCACCGGCGTCACGTGGGTCGACGGCGAACTGTGGCACGGCACCTGGGAGAACGATTCGAGCGACATCCGTCGCATCGATCCGCAAAGTGGGGCCGTGCTCGAACGCCTGCAGATGCCGCCCGGCGCCAACGTCAGCGGCCTGGAGTCCGACGGCGCCGATCTGTTCTACGCCGGCGGCGGCGGTGTCGCCAAGGTGCGCGCCGTGCGTCGCCCCAAGCGCCCCGCGGCCTGAAACGCCCGAACCACCTGAACCACCCCACTGCAGCGATGGCGCCCGTTGGCGGGTGCCGCCGCTGCATGGACTTCCCCCCGCCCCCAACGACCCTTCCAAGGAGCCGACCATGTCTCTCACCACCACCCCGACCTCGAATCTTGACCACCACCACCGCGTCGTCACACCCAACGACTGGATCGCCGAGCGCAAGGCGCTGCTGGCGCGCGAAAAGGAGTTGACCCGCCTGCGCGACCAGATTGCCCGCGAGCGCCGCGCGCTGCCGTGGGTGCGCATCGAGAAGGACTACGTGTTCGACACACCCGCCGGACCGCGCCGGCTGGCCGACCTGTTCCAGGGCCGGCGCCAGCTGCTGGTGCAGCACTTCATGCTCGGCCCGGGCTGGGAGCAGGGCTGCAAGAGCTGCTCGTTCATGGCCGACCACCTGGACGGCGCCAGCGCGCACCTGGCGCAGCGCGACATCACGCTGCTGGCCGTGTCGCGTGCACCCTTGGCGGAGATCGAGCGCTTCCGCCAGCGCATGGGCTGGAAGTTCAGCTGGGCATCGTCGAACGGCAACGAGTTCAACCGCGACTTCCACGTCAGCTTCGCGCCCGAGGATCGTGTCGATGGCGAGGTCTACTACAACTACCACCTCATGGCCTTCCCGGCCGAAGAAGCGCCGGGCATCAGCATCTTCGCCAAGAACGACGCGGGTGAAGTCTTCCACACCTATTCGACCTTCGGGCGTGGCGTGGAAGTGATGATGGGCACCTACAACCTGATCGACCTCACGCCCAAGGGCCGTGACGAACAGGATCTGCCCCACACCATGGCCTGGGTGCGCCACCACGACCGCTACGAGCCGGAGGCCACCCCGGCGGCATGCTGCGGCCAGCAGACCTGAGCCGGCTCGGACGCTTGCGCGAGCCGACGACATGTCAAGCCTGTGGCCTTGGGTGGCGGTGGCCGGTGCCGGCGCACTGCATGGCTTGAACCCGACCACCGGGTGGCTGCTGGCGGCAGGCTGCGGGCTGCGAACCGGCGATCGGCACCTGGCCCTGCGTGCACTGGTGCCGATCGCCGCGGGCCATGCGGCGTCGGTTGCCGTGGTGGCCACGGCGGTGGCGCTGGGGGTCGCGATGGCGGATTGGTCGCGGCCCGTGATGGGCGCTGCCGTGCTCGTCTTTGTCTTGGCGCTCTGCTTCCGCTGGCCGGGTCGTCGCTCCAACCAGCTCGGCAAGACACCCAGTTTGCTGGCGACTTCCGGCCGCATCGGCATGGCGTTGTGGTCCTTCATCGCTTCCACCGCGCACGGCAGCGGGATGATGCTGGTGCCGGCATTGGTGCCGCTGTGCCTGAGCGACTCGCCGGCGCGCGAGATCACGGCTTCCGGGTCGCTGCTGCTCGCGCTGACGGCTGTGGCCGTGCATGCGCTGGCCATGCTCGGCACCCTGGGGCTTGTGGCTGCCGGGACGGTTGGTGGCTTCGCCGCGCTGCGCCGCTGGGCATGCGCTCACGCTCGCGGCCGCGGTTCCACCAGAACATCACCTGCCAGATCGGCACGATGGCCAGCGGTGAACACCTCGACCCGCGGCGTGACAGGGTCGTTGGACCGTGCGCCCGCGGTGGGGCTCATGCCGTCGCCAGGTGCGGCATCACGCGCCGGTGCGTCGCCTGCTCGAAGTCGTGCCCCAGCGCCAGCAGTGTGGCTTCGCTGAACGGGCGGCCGACGAAGATCAGGCTGAACGGCGCCTTGTTGCCGGCATGCTGGCCGGCCGGCACGGTGAGCCCGGGCAGGCCGGCGATGTTCAGCGCCGAGACGGTCGTCTCCGAAATGACGGCGTCGCTGAACAGCCCGGGCAGCGCCTCGGTGGTCTGCGGCAGCACCATCGCGTCCAGCCCGTTGGCGTCCATGACCTGCTGGAAGAGTTGCCGGTAAGCTGCGCGCAAGGCCTGGAACTCCGACAGGTCGGGCGGCAACGACGGGTCGGCCAGCGAAGCCTGCAGCACCGGCAACGCCTCGGCATACCAGTGCAGCGGCTCGCCGGCATCGAAAGGCGAAGCCCCTGTGAGCTGCTTCAACGCCGCCAGCGACGGCACGCCCAGGCCCTGCAGATAACGCTGCAGGTCGTACGCCGCCGATTCGGTGCCGCGGAAGTCGTAAGGTTCGTCCACCAAGGCCAGCTCGGCGAAGCCGCTGCCGGCAAAGGGGTCGGCCACCAGCACCGCGCCGCGCGCTTGCAGCGCCTGCTGCGCGGCCTGGTACAGAGCGCTGGTGTCGGCCGCCAGCGGCGTGCCGCGCCAGCCCGGGCCGTACAAACCCAGGCGCCGGCCTTGCAGTGCGCTGCCGCTGAGCGCCGCGCGGTAGCCGCCGGCGGGCGCAGCCGGGCCGGCCAGCATGTCCATCGCGATCGCCGCGTCGAACACGCAGCGTGCGATCGGCCCCACCACGTCGCGTGTGCTGCCGCCCAGCGGCACCACGCCGGTGGTCGGCAGCAGGCCGTAGGTAGGCGTGAGGCCGACCAGGCTTTGCGCGGCGGACGGGTTCTGGATCGAACCACCGGTTTCCTCGCCCAGGCCGAGCAGCGCAAAGCCGGCTGCCACGGCGGTGGCAACACCGCTGCTGCTGGCGCCAGGCACCAGGCTGCGGTCGACCGTGTTGTAGGTCGGCCCGGCCCAGCTGCTGTTGGCCCGCGTGCCGTCGTCGCTGAAAGCCGGGATGTTGGTCTTGCCGACGATCACCGCGTCGGCCGCCAGCAGCCGCTGCACCACGGCCGAGTGCTGCGCCGGGAACAGGTGCACGCCGCCGGTGGCCGTGCTCAGGCGGTGCCAGCCCAGCGTCGAAGGCGCGCCTACGTGGTCCATCGATTCCTTGATCACCACCGGCACGCCGGCCAGCAGGCCGAGGGGCTCGCCACGCAGGCGCCGCTGGTCGATGGCCTGCGCCTGTGCCAGGGCCTGGCCGTTGTGCCAGGTGAAGGCGTTGTAGGCCGCTTCCCAGCGCCCGGCCTGTGCCAGGCAGGCGCGCAGCAAGCCTTCGGCGGTGTAGCGGCCGCTTTGCAGGCCGGCCAGGGCCTCGGCCAGGTCCAGCCGCACCGTGTCGATGTCTTGCTCGTCGTCGCCACTACCGCCGCAGCCGGCCAGGCCGCCCGCCGTGAGTGCACCGAGGCCGGCCAGGCCCAGCGGCAGGGAGAGGAAGTGTCGTCTCTTGATCATGGTCACTGCGGCTCGTGCCGTCCGTTGAAGGGGTTGCGATGTCCGGCAGTCTGTGCAGCCGGCGTATCGGTTTGACTGCAGCGCAGCGGCGCCAGCGCTTCATTGGTCAGTGCGCGCTGCAACGGCTGAAGCTGTGTTGCGCGGCCTGTTGCCGGCCTCGGCCCCCGCACCCGCTGGCGGCCTGAAACATCGCTTCAGCGGTTTCCGGCGGCGCTGACGATTGAAGCGCCGGTGGCTGCCGGCTGCAGTCGAACCGATACCCCGCGTCAGCAGACTTGTCGCCGTGCCGGCCCTGCCAGCCCTGCTGCGCAGCGGTCCGGCCCCACCTCTTTGGAGATCGATCGTGGACCTTGTCTTCAACCATCCCTTGCTGGCCTGGTGGCCCTCGTTTCATCGCGCCGCACGCCCCACGCCGGTGGTCCACCTGGACGAACGGCTGCTGCGCGACATCGGGCTGCAAGGCGCCGGTTCCGAACAACTGCGGCGCCTGGGCATCCGCCGCGTCGACGAAGCGGCGGCGCCCATCGAGACGCCGTTCCGTGTGCGCCGTTCGGTCCTGTGAACGGGCGGCGGCGAGCGGGCGGCGCGAGCGCAAGGCACATGCATCATGGACGGGCAAACCTGGCTCGCCTTCAGCGCCGTCGCGGCGCTGGTCATCGTGCTGCCGGGGCCGGCTGCGCTGCTGTGCGTCAGCCACGGCCTGCAGCACGGCCGCCGACGCGCGCTGGCCACGGTGCTGGGCGGCACCTTCTCGGCCGCGCTGCTGATGGGCGTGTCGGCGCTCGGGCTGTGGCAGCTGCTGGCGGCCGCACCGCTGGCCTTCGAGATCGCGCGCGGCTGCGGCGCCGCCTGGCTGCTGTGGCTGGGCATCGGTACCTGGCGTTCGCTGGTCGGGTCCAGGCCTGCCGCTGCTGCCGCGACAGCACATCGCAAGTCGCTGGGCGCGCTCTGCCGCGACGGCTTTCTGCTCGGCATCGGCAACCCGAAGGACCTGCTCTTCTTTGGCGCGCTGCTGCCGCAGTTCGTCGACCCCGCCGCCGCGCGCGCGCCGCAGCTGGTTTGCATGTTCGTCACCTGGGCGTTGATCGACGGCGTGGCCATGAGCGGCTACGCGGCGCTCGGCCAGCGGCTGCTCGGCTGGCTGGGCGACGCGCAGCGCCAGCGCTGGTTTCAGCGCGCCAGCGGCGCCGCCCTGATGGTTTCGGGGCTGGCGATGGCGCTCGCCCACCCGGCGCTGGGCGGTTGAGGTCTGCTATGTTCCCGCGTCGCTTTGACTGAAGAAAACCCGCTTGCGATGAAGCCCGCGTTCCTGCGCACCGTCACCGGCAAGACCTTGCTGCGCCTGGCGCTGGCCGGTGCGGCGGTGCTGCTGCTGGCCAGCCTGCTGGGCACATGGCTGCTCTACCGGCAGATCGAGGCGCAGGAACTGCAGCAACTCGCGTCGCGTGTGACCGAGCGGGCACGGGTGGCCGAGCGGGTGCTGGGCCACACGGTCGAAACCCATGCGGCGGTGCTGCAAGCCTTTGCCGAGCGCTGGCCCAAGATGCAGAACGCCGCCACCGACCAGCGCTTCGAGACGCTGATGGCGCGCTACCCCGACGGCGCCTGGCGCAACCGCAAAGAGGTGTCCGACGGCCGCCTGTTCCCGACCGGCTGGATCCACCGCAACGCCGCGCTCAGCGCCGACCTGCGCCGCCGCATCGTGCTGTTCTACGACCTGTCGCAGATCTACGGCCCCGGTGCCGCGATGCGGCGCGACAACCTGTTCTTCATGGGCGTTCCCGAAGATTCCAACATGGGTTACGACCCCTACCTGAACCCGAACTGGATCTTCGACATCGACGAGAAGTTCAGCCACTTCGACTTCGAATGGGGCCGGCTGGGCCACGCACCCGCGCGCCCCGGCGCGGCGACGCGGTGGTCGCAGCCGAGCGTGGAAGTCGAGACCGAGGCCCGCTTCGGCGCGCTGTTCACGGGCGTCACGGCGATGCACTTCGAAGGCCGCCAACTGGCCGCCGTCGGCACGACCCTCCTGCTGAGCGAATTCCTGGCCCGTGTGCTGCCGCCCGCCACCAGCGACGGCCGCTATCTGATCTTCCACCCGAGCGGCGCCTTGCTCGCTGACACCGAGCTCGGCGAACGCCTGGCGCCGCAGGTCGGCAAGTTCAAGCTGGCCGCGCTGCCGGGCGACCTGCCGGCTTCGCTGCTGGCCGCCGCCGGTGAATCCGGTGAATCCGGCGCAGGCGCGGCGAGCGCACGCACGGGCTACAGCCGCGCCAGCGATGCCTACTTCGCGCTGGCGCGCATCGAAGGCCCGGGCTGGCAGGTCGCCGCCACCTTGCCCGGCGCGCTGCTGCGTCAGCGCGCGCTGCGGCCGGCGCTGTGGGCTTTAGGCGCCGGCGCGGGCGTGCTGCTGACGCTGCTGCTGATCTTCGCCGGCGTGCTGCGCCGCCAGGTGGCGGCGCCGCTGGGCGAACTGACCCGCGCCGCCGAAACGCTGGCTGCGGGCGATACCAGCGTGCGCCTGCCGGCGCGCCGCGACGACGAACTGGGGCGACTGGCGCACGCCTTCAACGACATGACCGAAAAGGTGGCGCTGCGCGACGCCGCGCTGCGCGAAGACAAAGCAAGCATCGAGGCCGCGCTGACCTCGCTGCGCCTGAACGAAGAGCGCTGGCGCGCGATGACGGACAACGCCTCCGACGTCATCGCGGTGGTCGACGAAGCGGGTGTCTTCACCTACGTCAGCCCCTCGGTCGAGAAGATGCTCGGCACCGATGCGGCCAGCCTGCTCGGCCAAAGTGCCTTCGACCGCATGCACCCCGACGACGTGCCCAAGCTGCGGCCGCGGCTGCTGCACCCCAGCGGCGGCGCCACGCTGTTCCGCGCCCGCCATGCCGACGGCCGCTGGCGCACACTCGAAGTGGTGGGCAGCGACCTGCGCCAGCACCCTGCGCTGGCCGGGCTGGTGCTGAACATCCGCGACGTCTCCGAGACCGTGCAGGCCGAAGAAGCGCTGGTCCACCAGCGCGAGGCGCTGCACCAGAGCGAAAAACTGTCGGCGCTGGGCGGCTTGCTGGCCGGCGTGGCGCACGAGCTCAACAACCCGCTGGCGGTGGTGGTGGGGCGCGCGATCCAGCTGCAAAGCAGCGCCGCCAGCGCCGCCGACCGCGACACCGCGAGCAAGATCCGCCAGGCCGCCGAACGCTGCGCGCGCATCGTCAAGACCTTTCTGGCGATGGCGCGCAAACAGGCGGTCGACCGGGCGCCGACCGACGTCAACGGCGTCATCGCCGACGCCATCGACGTGCTGGCCTACACGCTGCAAAGCGGCGGCGTGGTGGTCGACACCCGGCTCGCCAGCGGCCTGCCGCCGGTGCTGGCCGACGCCGACCAGTTGACCCAGGTCTTCATGAACCTGTTCACCAACGCGCAGCAGGCGATGGCCGGCCAGGGCGGCGAGCGGCGGCTTTGCGTGCGCACGAATGCCGTGCCCGGCGAAAGCCGGCTGACGGTCGAAGTGAGCGACAGCGGGCCCGGCGTGGCGCCCGATGTGGCCGGCCGCATCTTCGAGCCCTTTTTCACCACCAAGCCGGTGGGCGCCGGCACCGGCGTAGGCCTGTCGGTGAGCCTGGGCATCGTGCAGGCCCATGGCGGCACGATGCAGCTCGACGCCAGCCACCGCGGTGGCGCGTGCTTCGTGCTGAGCCTGCCGACGCTGCACGGCGTGGCGCGGGCGCCGGCGCCGCCCTCCGCAGGCCGGCCGCGCGGCCGGCTGTTGCGCATCCTGGTCGTCGACGACGAGGTCGAGATCGCCGAGATCCTGCGCGAGATCCTGAGCAACGCCGGCCACCACGTCGTGCTGGCGCATGACGGCGAAGAGGCCTTGCACAGGCTGGCCGACGGCGGCTTCGACCTCGTGCTCACCGACTTGAGGATGCCCGGCATGGACGGCCCGGCCCTGTACCGCCAGATCGAGCTGCGCTATCCGCAGCTGGCGCGGCGTGTGATTGCGATCACCGGCGATACGCTGGGCGCCGAGGTGCAGCGCTTCGTGCAGACCAGCGGCGTGGCGGTGATCGACAAGCCTTTCGATGCCGACGAGATCATCGCGCGTGTCGACGCGGTGGCCGCGGGCCTGGGCGCAGCGCCTTTCAACTGAGCGTGAGCGCCGGCCCTGTGGTCACAGCCGCTCGATCCGCGCCACCAGCTCCAACACCTCTTCGGGCGTGAACGGCTTGTCCAGGCTGGGCAGTCCGGTCTCACGCAGAAAAGGCGCCACGCTGGCCGAAAGGGTGTCGCCGGTGATGAAGGCCAGGTGCCCCAGCATGCGCGGGTGGCGCTCCTGCAAGGCACGCCAGAGGGCGGGGCCGTCCATGTCGGGCATGCGGATGTCGCAGAGGATGAAGCTGCATTCGTGCTCGTCCAGCCACGCCAGCGCTTCGCGGCCGCTGGCCACCGCCACCGCGGTGCAGCCGGCAGAGCGCAGCACGTCACACAGCACCTGGGCGACCTCGGCTTCGTCGTCGACGACCAGCGCATGCCCCGCAGGCAGCATGCGGGCCTGCGTTTCGTCGGTGTCCGGCGCGGCTGCTGCGCTGCCGCTGCCCAGCGGCAGCTCGATCTCGAAACAGGCGCCGGCGTGCGTTTCGAGCAGGCGCAGTTCGCCGCCATGCTCGCGCACGATGGCGCGGCTGACCGACAGGCCGACGCCGGTGCCGGCGCCTTCGGCCTTGGTGGTGAAAAAGGGGTCGAAGATGCGCGCGCGGATGTCCGCCGGCACGCCGGGGCCGTTGTCGGCCACGCGCAGCGTCACGTGTTCGCCGCTGGCGCCGGCCTGCAGGGTGACGCGGCGTGGTTCGGGCTGGCCGGTCAGCGCCTGCTGCGCGTTGACGAGCAGGTTCACCAGCACCTGGCCGATCTGGTCGGCATCGATGTGCAGTGCCGGCAGGCTGGCGTCGAAGTGCTGTTCGACCTCGATGCCCGAGCTGCGCAGGTTGTAGCCCACCAGGTCCACCGCGCCGGCCGCGACGTCGGCCAGTTGCGCGAAGCGGCGCTGCGCCGGGCGCTGCCGCGCCATCGACAAGAAGGTGCGCACGATGCGGCCGCAGCGGTCGGCGGCGGCGTGGATCTTCAGCGCGTCGGCCTTCACCGCCGGGTCCAGCGCCTTGCGTTCGAGCAGTGCCGAGCGGCCCATCAGGATAGCCAGCGGGTTGTTCAGCTCGTGCGCCACGCCGGCCAGCAAGGCCCCCATCGCCGAGAGCTTTTCGCTCTGCCGCAAAGCCTCGCGCTGGCTGGCGATTTCACGCTCGGCCTCCTTCTCGGCGCTGAGGTCGGCGGCGAAGGCGGTGAAGTAGGTCGCCGAGGCCACGCGCGTGATCGAGACCGACATCTGGATCGGCAGCAGCCTGCCATCGGCACACTGGGCCAGGACTTCGCGGCGGTCGCCCAGGCGCGGCCCGCTGTCGGCCGACAAGGCGCGCTGCAGGCTGTCGCGGTAGGCCTCGCGCTGCGCCGGGGCGAGCAGCAGATCGACCAGCTCGCGCTGCAGCACCGCTTCGCGCCGGTGGCCGAACATGGCCTCGGCGGCGGGGTTGAATTCGACCACGCGCCAGTCTGCGTCCATCGTGATGACGGCCAGGTGGGCGTTGTCGACGATGGCCGACTTGAAGGCTTCGCTCTCCTGCAGCCGCCGCGTGGCCTCGCGTTGTGTGGCCAGCGACGTGGCCACCGCTTCGGCTGCCGGCCGCCACAGCCGCGGCAGTTGCGGCACGGCAGCGGCGACGTCCTGCGAAGCCTGCTGGATGTAGCCGGCCAGCGCGAGCGCCGGGTTGATGAGCTCGCGCCGCAGCAGCCACAGCGCGACGAAGAAGTTCAGCCCCAGGATGGCCACGATCACGCCGTAGGGCACGAAGCGCGGCAGCAGCAGCCGCGAGATCTCGGCATCGCGCAAGGCATAGACCAGCGTCCAGGGTGCATCGGGCAAAGGGTGGGCGACCAGCGTGTGCCGCGCCACGGCCTGAATCTGCCCCGGTGCGGCGCGCGCCGCGGCCAGCGCCGCGCCCAGCGCCTGCCGGTCCACGGCGGCCGGCCACAGCGCGGCAAAGTCGCCGATCTTGTCGGGCGCCGACCCGGCCGAGTCGGACAGCACCCGGTCGCTGGCGTCCAGCACCCACAGCCGGCCCACTTCCAGCGGCATCTCGCGCACCAGCGCTTCCAGCGTGACCAACTTGACGTCGGTGCCGACGATGCCGGCAAACCGTTGCTGCACATACACCGGGCTGCCCAGCGAGACCATGGCGCCGGCGCCGAAAGCGTCGATGTAGGGTTGTGTCCAGTACGGCTGGCGGGCGCTGTTGGCCTGCGGTGTGCCGGCGCTGAAGATCTCGTAGTCGAACCACTGCTGCACACTGCGGCGCAGCGACGGCGTGCCGCTGGCCTTGATGACCTCGGCGCTGGGCGCCCAGGGGTAGATGGCGACGTGGTCGCGGCTGGCGGCGAAGAAGTACGACCACTGGAAGTGGGGCGTCACGTTGTGCGTGAGCCGGACCAGCCCGAAGAACTCCAGCGCCTGGTCGAGCAGCACGCGGCCGGTGGCCGGCTGGCGCGGATCGCCGGTGAACCACAAGAGCTGGCCGACACGGTTGCGCTGCTCGGGCGGCACCGAGTCCAGCGTGTAGCCGTCGAGTGCGTTGTCGTGCAGCCGCGGCGAAAAGTGCTCGCGCAGCCGGCTCGGTGCGCCAGGCGGGCTGCTCAGGTAACCCTCGGACCAGGCGCGCATCTGCGCCACATGGTCGTGCGCCTGCTTGGCCACCGTGTTCAGCGTCACGCCATGGCCGCGGGCGGCGCCGGCCAGGTCGCGCAGCACCTGCGCGCGCTGCTGGCGGTACTGCAGCGTGGCCAGCACCAGCACCACCAGCAGCAGCGGCAGCGTCAGCCCCAGCATCAGCCAGCGGGTGCGGCGCGACAGTCGGCTTTCGGCCGCGGGCGGCGCGCTGGTCGTGGCCACGCCGGCTCAGTCTCTTCGGGCCTGCACGTACATGTAGCCCGCGCCGCGCACCGTCTTGATCACCTCGGGCTTGGTCGGGTCGGGCTCGATCTTGCGCCGCAGCCGCATGATGCGCAGGTCGATCGAACGGTCGAACACATCCCAGTCCTTGTGGTGCGCATGCTCCATCAACTGGTCGCGGTTGAGCACGCGGTTGGGGTTGTTGCTCAGCACCTGCAGCAGGTCGTACTCCATCGACGTGATGGCGATCTCGGAACCGTCGGGGCCGTAGAGTTTGCGCGCCACCAGGTTGAGCCGGCAGCGGCCGAAGGCGGCCATGCCGGGTGGCATCTGCTCGGGCGACTGCGGCGCCGCCTCGCGCCGCCGCAGCACGCTGCTCACGCGCGCCTGCAGCTCGCGCATGTCGAAGGGCTTGCCCAGGTAGTCGTCGGCGCCGATCTCCAGGCCCACCACGCGGTCGATCACCTGCGCCGCGGTGGTCAGCATGATGATGCCGGTGCCCGGGCAGTGTTCGCGCACCCAGCGCGCCAGCGACAAGCCGTCTTCGCCGGGCATCCGGATGTCCAGGATCGCCAGGTCGGGCGGTTGCGCCGTCATCAGCACACGCGCCTGCATCGCGTTGCCGGCGGTCAGCACGGCATGGCCGAGACCGGTGAAGTACTCCTGGAGCACCTCGACCAGTTCGGGTTCGTCATCGACGATCAGCAGGCGGGCAGCGGCGGTCATGGCGGAGCAGTATGCCGGCACTGTGCGGCGGGACCGGCGCGCCTGATACAAAAGAAACGGGAGCCTTGGCCGTGGCAGGCAGAAGGCGTTCAGGCACCTTCACAAATCACGTTCACCCACCAGCAGCGATTGCAACCAGAGCTTCAGGCTCAACCACCAGCCGCTGCCCGGCTCAACGCTGGTCACGGCAGGCTGGCCTTGCTCATCGGTGTGAGCCCACTCGATGGTGTTCGCGTCAGGCATCAAGCGAAGTTTGTAGACGCTGGCGAAACGGTCACTGATCATCCAGCCGGCCAATTCGCCGGCCAGCAAGGGGCTGTCGATCACAACGCTCAACTCGGTGTTGCCGACCGCCGAGCGGGGGTCGAGGTTTGCAGAGCCGACCAGCAAGCGTCCGCCGTCGACAATCGCTACCTTGGCATGCAGCCTTGGGATCGAACGGCCGAAGTCGCCGAAGCGCCGGGAGCGACGGGCCTGCGTGGGGCTGACTTCATACAGTTCCACGCCGATGCGCAACATTTCCAGGCGATGCGCCGCATAGCCGGTGTGCACCACGGGCTCGTCGGTGGAACCCAACGAGTTGGTGAACAGCACGATACGGATGCCGCGCTCGCGTGCGCTGCGCAACATCGGCAAGCCTACCGTCGCATCCGGCACGAAATAGGGCGAAACCAATACCACCTCGTCCCGAGCCCCGGCAAAGGCGTTCAACAACCCGCGCACGGCATGCGTCGGCTCCATGATCAACTGGCTGCTGGCGGCCTTCTCGGGCCGGTCGGCATGGACCTGCGCCGCGGCGTAGGACAACTCCAGCCGCCCGCGTTTCAACTGGCTCTCGATCGTCGTGTGGCCCAGCGGGTCGGTCGCGATTTCCGGCGGGTCGACCCGCGCGTCTGCCACCAATTGTTCGAATCGCAGGCGTGCGTTCGCTGCATCGGTGAGGTTGCGGAACACCGCCTGCACCGGCCACGACAGTTCGCTGTTCCAGTAGTGGTCGAACGCGCCCGACAGATCGGCCACCACATCACCGGTGGAGAGCACGTCCAGGTCGATGAAGTTGGCGGTCGGGTTCCTCATGAAATATTCGTTGGCCACGTTGCGACCGCCATAGACCGCCACCGCGTTGTCGGCCACGAACAGCTTGTTGTGCATTCGGCGGTTGTACAACTGGAAATCGCCCTTCGACAACACAAGCCGAAGCAGCGCCGTGCCGCGGCGCAGCGGCATCGGGTTGAAGAGGCGGACCTCGGCGTTGGGATAGGCGGCCAGCCCGGCCAGCAGGTCGTCGATATCGGCGGCGTGGAAGTCATCCACCAGCAGGCGTACACGCACGCCCCGCAGGGCGGCGTCACGGAGTTCACGCAGCAACGCGTGGCCCGCTTCATCGCGGCCGATGTAGTAGGTCTGCACGTCCAGCGAGCGCTCGGCCCGGCGCGCCAAGGCCACGCGCGCGTCGAAGGCAAACTCGCCCAGGAGCAGCAGTTGAAAGCCAGAAGGCGCAGCGTCGTTGGGCCGGCTGGATTCAGCGACCCGCGCCAACGTGGTGTCGGCCGCAGGGCTGAAGGCCCGTGATACGGACACTTCGCCCCGCGGCGGCAGGGAGCCGCAGGCCGCCATCAGCGTCGTCAGGGCCAGGATCAGGAAACGCCATGCGAAGGGCATGATCTTGACTATTGCACCCGATCTTCCCCGGCCTTGGTTCTCATCGAGCGGATTCTTCGAAGCTGGCCCGTCAGCCAGCGGTTTGCGGTGAAGGTGGGCTCGCCTGCGCAGTGAACCAGGTAGGGGCTGCCGCTGATGGAACTTGCTGTGCCCGCCGACGCGATGAAACGCTCTGCGCTTGCGCTCGACTCTTTCGCAATTCTGCGGTATTTCGTTGCCAGATGGTCCGCGGCTTTGGGGCCGCTGAACATGTCACCGTTGCGCTCGAAGTTGCAGCGCGAATTGCGGACGGCAGCGAGCAGGTCGCCGATCTCTTGTTCGGGCTGGGCGCTGGCTGCCGGCGTGAAGGCAAGGACAATTGCCGGCATGAGCCATGTCAGCGCGCGAAGGCCACCGCCTTCTTGCCCGAAGCCCGACACGCTTGACCCGGTTTCTACCTTTCGCCGGAAGTGATCTTGCCGGCCTTGGCGGCTTGGGCGGTCTCGGCCTTGACGTCGCTGCGCTTGCGGGGTTCGCCGGCGGTCTTGGCTTTTCCGTCGGAGGGGTTCGCTTCTCCTCCCTGGTCGACTTCCCCGCGTGCTTTCGCGCTCTTGGTTTCGGCTTTCCGGTCAGCGCGAGTCTTGGTGGATTTGACGGCTGGTTCCGGGCTCGGTGCTTCGCCTTGCGGGACAGCTCCCGCCTTTTTCGCTAACGCCGTCTCGGCTTTGACCTTCTCGCGCGACTCACCTTGTGCGTTGACCAACGTTGTAGCGCAGACCATCGCGAATGCGGCAACGCCGAGCAGAGTCCGATTTGTTTTCATGAGGTTGTCCTTGATTGTTGAAAAAGGGTGAGCAGTAATCCGCGAGCTTGCTGCTTAACGGGGAAGTGTGACCTCCGCCCCGCATGACCGCACCATGCCTTCGCAGTGGGTTGCCCTCTATCGTTCGATAGGGCAGATCGCCCACCTTCAGGTCAGTTTGATGAGTCCGCGTTTGAGCCCCAGGGCAACGGCTTCGGTCCGCGAAGTGCACTGCAGCTTGGTGAGAATGTTGTTGACGTGAAACTTCACGGTACCTTCGGTGATGCCCGCCATGCGGCCAACGCCCTTGTTGCTGAGCCCATCGGCCATCAACTTGAGGATGACCAGCTCACGCTCCGACAGCTGGATGAAGTTCAAGTGATCGGCCAGCTTGACCCCGACTCCCGGCGCCAGGTAGCGTTGGCCATCCATGGTCAGCAGGGTGGCCTTGATGACCTCTTCATCTGGCGCGTCCTTCAGGATGTAGCTCCTTGCACCGGCGCGCAGGCCGCGATAGATGTCGTCCTCACCATCCGCCGCGGTCATGATGATGATCTTGGCTTTCGGATCGAAGGAACGCATGGCCTCAATGGCCTGGATGCCGTCCATCTCCGGCATGTACAGATCGACGATGGCCACATCCGGGCGGCTGCTCTTGTAGCGTTCGACGGCCTCGCGCCCATTCGTGGCTTCAGCGACGACTTCCAGTCGAACATCGGCATCGAGCATTTCCACCAATCCCCTGCGGACGACTGGATGGTCATCGGCCACCAGCACGCGTACTTTTGCGGCGCCCAGAATCTCTGGCGGTCCTTTAGGCTCAGGCATACGGCAGACGGATGAATACCTGGGTGCCGGATCCGGGAGCGCTCGCCACCTTCAAGAACCCGTCGATGGTGTCTATCCTTTGACGCATGCAAGTGAGGCCGAAACCGGCTTCCTTGCCACGAGTATCAAATCCACAGCCGTTGTCCTGAATGAGAATGCTCAACTCGCCCGGCGTAGAAGACACGTCGAGGTTCAACCGGGTGGCGAACGAGTGTTTTGCGACGTTGTTGAAAGCTTCCTGGACCACCCTGAACAAGTTGGTTTCCAGGTCGGGCGGGAGCGCGGGCCATGTTCCGTTCGAAGAGAACAGGAACTGGATCTTCTGCGGAATCAATTTCCCGGCGATATCCTGAAGCGCATCCAGGAACGGCATGTTGCTCAGTTGCTGGGGTCCGAGCGCCTTCATCGTGCGACGTGCCTCGGCGAGTCCATCCTTGGCCAGCTCGATCGCTCTTGCAACCGCAACGGCGTCGGCGGGAACAGGCAGGCTGCGCAAATGCCGATGGATCCCGATGAATGTCTGGGCGATGCCGTCATGGATCTCGCGCGCGATCCTCGTGCGCTCTTTGCGCTCGGCCGCGGCTTCACGTTCGGCCGACAGCAAGTCGAGCCGCAGCGCCAGACTCGTCTGGTGGGCCAGTGCCTGGACCCAGTCAGTCTCTGCAACAGGCACTGGCGCTGTTTGCGTCAACAGCACCGCGATGCCTGCAAGAGAGCCCTCTCCGATCACGAGCGGCAAGTGAAGCAATGCACTGCCTCCGAGTAGGGCCAGTGGCTCGTCGCGTTGCTGCAGCATCGCACCTGTCAATTCGGGCGGCAGCAGATCGTCAACGTTGCCAGCGCCGCGCGCCTTGGACCAGGCCAGCCTCGGCGCGGCAGTTCCCGCCTGGCCGTCGATGAGCCATATCAAGGCGTATCTGGCGTCCAGGCGGCCGCCGATTTCGCCCAGCACTCTGCCGAGGAAGCCGTCCACGTCCGACTCGTTCGCGAGCAATTCAAGCGAGCGTCTCAATGCCGCGTTCGCCTGCGCAAGGCCGACCACTCGCTCTTGCGCCGTGATGTCAGGCGTTGACATCGGCTTCCACGAAGCCTGTGGCGCAATGAGGTGTGTACCGGTCATGGCCTGGTCCGAAGCCTCAGCGCGCGAGGAACTGCAGCGCCCTGGGCAGGAAGTCGGCGTGGTACTGAAACACGCCCCCGTGGCCAGCATCGGGATAGATGACGAGGCTGCTGTTCGGGAGCCGCCGCGCCAGGTCGCGCGAGTTGGGTGTCGGAACCATGCGGTCGTCGTCGCCATTGACAATGAGCACCGGCTGCTTGATCACTGCCAGGTCGGCGGGCTTCTTCTGGCCCCACGCGTTGAGAGCCTGAAGTTGTGCCACGTAAGCGCCGACGGCGATCTCCTTGTCACGGTTCTCCGTGCGCTCCTGCAATCGCGCCAGAAATGCCTTGCCGGCCGCGATGCCCGTGGGCGTGCGGGTGAAGAACAGGTATTGCTTCGGATCCTGGCCTGTGAGCAGACCCCGGAGCAGATCGTAGTTCGCGACGCCGGCCACGGCGCTGATGCCGTCGCCGCCCGCCGGGCCCGTGCCGGCCAGGATCATCTTGCGAACGAGTTGCGGTTCTTTCAGGACGATCTCCTGGGAGACCATCCCGCCCATCGAGAAGCCGAAGAGGTCAATCTGTTTGAACCCTTTTCCCTGGATGAAGCTGATGGCATCGTCCGCCATCTGTTCCATCGAAGCGGCCGGAGAGCCGGTGGACGCACCGACGCCACGGTTGTCGAACACGATCACGTGATGCTTGGCCGCGATGCCGTCCACAACCCGCGGATCCCAGTTGTCCAACACGGCGGCCAGATGATTCAGGAACACCACCGGCGTGCCGCCGTTGTGCTTGCCAAGCTCGCGGTAGGCGAAGTGGGCGCCTGCCGCAGACAGGGTTTGCGTCGGAACCTGGGACCAGGCGGGCGTTGCCCATGCGTCACCCGCAGCCGCGGCCTGCGAGGTGAACGGGCTGACCAAGGCGAAGGTCAGGGCAAGGGTCTTCAGTAGCTTGCGCACAGGGTGAGGCTCCGGGTATTGCACTTTTCTCGATGGCTTGGACATGGGCCAGGGCTGCCGAAGGAGGCTGCCGAATACCGCTATCTCATCTTCACGACGACCTTGCCCTTGGCCCGCCCCTGGGCGAGGTAGGCCAGCGCATCGTTGGCCTGCTCGAACGGAAACACCTTGTCGATCACGGGCCGTATGCGCTGCGACTTGAGCAGTTCGCCGATGTCGGCGAGTTGAGCGCCATCGGGGCGCGCAAAGAGGAACGAATATGTGACGTCCTTCTTTTTCGCAAGTCGCATGATCTTGCGGCTCATCATCCCGAACACGAAGGTCAGCACGAAGTTCAGCCGCCGAGCGCGGGCGAATGCCGCATCCAGCGGCCCGACCAGCGAGACCATGGTGCCCCGCGGCTTGAGGATGTCGACGGACTTCTCCAACGTGTCGCCCCTGACGGTGCCAAGCACCGCGTCATAGCCGTGCAGCACTTGCTGGAACTCCTGCTTCTTGTAGTCGACCACCTCGTCTGCGCCGAGGCTGCGCACCAGTTCGACGTTGCCGGTGCTGGTGGTCGTTCCCACCTTGGCGCCAAGGTGCTTTGCCAGTTGGATCGCAAACGTGCCGACACCGCCGGAGCCCGCCGGGATGAAGAGTTTCTGGCCGGCCCGAAGATGCATGCGTTCCTTCAGCGCCTGCCAGGCGGTGAGCCCGACCATCGGGATCGACGCCGCCTGCACGAAGTCCAGATTGGCTGGCATCAGCGCGGCAACGCTCTCCGGTACCACGGCGAACTCGGCGATCGAGCCCGTGCCAAAGTCGAAGATGTTGGCGAACACGGCGTCGCCTGGCTTGAACCGGGTCACGCTGCTGCCGACCTCGGTCACCACCCCAGCCAGATCGCTGCCCAGCGTGGCCGGGAGCTGAAATCGCAGAACGGCCTTGAAGAGCCCGGTCGGGATCATGTTGTCGATCGGGTTCACGCCCGCAGCGTGGACCTGGACCAGCAGTTCGTTCGCCTTCACGGTGGGGCGAGGAACTTCGGCGAACCCGATCTCCGGCGACTTGCCATAGCGTTTGAAGGTGAGTGCTTTCATGGTTCTCGAAATTCCGGTGTGCCCACATGCGTGCGTTGGGCCACGCATGATGAGCGTCATACTTGAAGGCAAAAAAAGGTAGGCGGCGTGTTCTGGCGGCTTCAGCTGGCGGTGAGGTGCTTGAGTGCCGCCTGGCACAAGCCACGCGCCAGCGCAGGGTCGTCGACGGCGCGGGCCAGCAGCAATGAGCCCACCATGGTGGCGATGGTCACGAGGGCTTGTTCATGGGCGCCTGGCTGGCCCCAGTCGGGCGACTGGCGGGCGAGAAGATCGACCGTTTCCTTGATGTGCCGAGTCGTCACTCGGCGTACTTCGGGCGTCTGGCGCGCAGTTTCCGAGCCCAGCGCGGCCAGCGGGCACCCCGACTCGACCTGCGCCAGGTGTTCCGGCGAGAGGTAGGCCCGAAGCATGGCTGTCAAAGCCTGCCCAGGTGGCAGTCTCGCAACAACGCCCGCGGCAGCAGCAGCCGACTCGGCGCACGCCCGATTCGTGGCCTCTGCCAACATGGCTTCGCGCGACTGGAAGTGCGCGTAGAAGGCGCCATGCGTCAGGCCCGCTTCTTTCATGATGTCGGCGACGCCGGTACCGTCGAAGCCGCTGCGGCGGATCGCCCGCGCAGCCGCTGACACGATGCGCTCGTGTGAGGCTTCCTTGGCCGCCGTCCTGGCGTTGGGCTTGGCTCGTTGCATGATGCGCATCATACGTTAGTTGAAGCGCTTGCGCTGTGATGTTTTGACGATGCCCGTGTCTGTGACCCGCCCCGCTCAGTGCGTCCAGCGCCAGACCGCGATGAAGGACTTCAGCTTGGTCCAGGCCGACAGCCGCTCGTCGGACACCACGTCGAGGAAGTCCGACAGGCGCTTGGACTTGACGATCGTGTAGACCGTGAGCACCGAGGTCAGCACCAGCACCACCAGGAAGGCCAGCGTGCGCTGCGGCAGCGGTGCGTCTGCAGCGGCGATGAGGTTCATGCCCAGGAAGCCGGTGGTGACGGTGCCCACCAGGCCGAAGATCGTCACCACCGTCAGGCGCACCACGGTGTTGGCCTGGCGGCGCAGCGAGTCGGCGTCGAGGTAGCTGTTCATGTCGCGGATGCGTTCCTTGACCTCGTCGTAGACGCCGTCGATCTGCAGGTGCCGTGTGCACAGGTGGAACAGCGCCTTCACCTGCGCCTGCTCGCTGACTTCATGGAACCAGTAGCGGTGCGTGAAGCCCAGGAAGGCGACGTAGCTCAGGCGGATCTGGCGCTTGAAGCGTTTGACGCTGGCCGGGCGCGTGACGTCCAGCGCCGTCAGCGCCTCAGCCAGCTGGTCGGACACCATCAGCAGCGTGGCCTTCTGGAAATGCGCGATCAGGAACAGCAGGAAGTGCTGGTGGCGGAACTGCGCCAGCACGCCGCGGTCGCCGCAGCGGTAGAACTCGCTCTGTGCGTCGCCCACCACCACCAGCGCCAGGCCCGAACACAGGTAGCGTGTGTTGGGCGCGGCGCCGGCCTCGGCCCAGAAACGGTCGTAGCAGAACTGTTCTTCGAAATCGGCCAGGTGCCGTTCGGCGTAGGGCAGCGTGGCCTCGCTGCCGGGCACGGTTTCGCCGCCGCCGGTGACCAGGCCGAGCCGGATGAAGTCGCTGCGTGTCAGCAGGCGCGGTTCGTCCACCGCCAGGTAGGCCATCATCGGCATGCGGTAGTACTCGATCTGGCGGAAGCGCAAGGCCCCGGCCGCGCCTGAGTGGTGGCTGACCAGCGGCGCCAGCACGTGTTCCCAGTGCGCCGAGATGCGCGGCGCGCGGTGTTCGGCCACGTGGGCCAGGAAACTGTCGCGCTGCTGGGCATCGCTGCGCGCCAGCACGGCGCCGTTAGCGTCCAGCCACTCCACGCCGGCCAGGCAGTGCAGGGCCTGGCCCTGGGCGTCCCAGCCCGCGGGGTAAGCACGGCCGAAGCGGTATAGCAGCTCCTGCGCCAGCGGCAGCGGCAGGTCGTCGGCCGCCACTTCCACGTTCAGCAGCACGATGTCGACGCCGTAGAAGAAGTACAGGTCCACGTGCACCACCTGCAACGTGACCGGCGCGTCGCCCGGGCGCGGCACGACACGCACGGCCGTGATGTCGCGGCGGCGGAACACACGCATCGGCGAGCCGCTGGTGGCGTCGCCGCTGCCGCGCTGCGCTCGCCCTTCGCCATAGAGAAAACGCTGCACGTAGGGCAGGAAACTGACGAACTCGTTGTAGTGGCGCTCGTGAAAACCGCCGGCGCCGCCGTTGTATTCGTCGAAGTGTTCGAGCCAGGGCGAGCTGCCGGCCAGCTCGCGCAGCACCTGCCAGGGTGCGCGGCGGTGCACGGCGTCGTCGAGTTCGCTCTCGTCCGGCACCAGCCGCAGCGGCCACAACAGCACCTGGCGCATGTGCCGCACCGTGGTGGCGGCCTGGGGGCTGTGCGGCTGGGTCTGGGGTCGTGTGTCTTGCAACATGGGGCCAGTGTAGGCAAGCGCGCGGTGTCGGTGAAGCCGTGTTGTTCCGCAGGCGCAGACAAGTTCCCGGGGCCGGCCGCGTGCTGAAATAATTCTTGCGCCGGCATGTCGATTCCGCCGCCGGGCTGCGTCATGGCGATGCCACCGGACGTCGGGGCAGCTTCAACCCAAAGGAACGACCATGCAATACATGATCCTGATCTACGGCGACGAGAAGAACTTCGCGCTGATGGCTAGCGACCCCGAGGCGCAGCGCAAGATGTACGAAGCCTTCGCCGGCTACAACACCGAGCTGCGGGGTGCTGGCGTGCTGCGCGCCGGCGGCGAACTCAAGCCCACCCACAGCGCGACGACGGTGCGCGTGCGCGACGGCAAGATCGTCACCGTCGACGGGCCTTTCGCAGAAACCAAGGAGCAGCTCGGCGGCTACTACATCATCGACGTGCCGCACCTCGACGACGCGGTGAAGTGGGCGGCCCGCTGCCCGGCGGCGCACGGCGGTTCGATCGAAGTGCGGCCCATCGGCGTCACGCCCGATACGCATTGATGAGCGCTGACGGCGGCGCTCTCTCATGCTGACCGCCGTCATCGACAGCATCTGCCGCAGCGAGGGCGCGCGGGTGCTGGCCGGGCTGATCCGCCGCTTCGGCGACTTCGACCTGGCCGAAGACGCGCTGCAGGACGCGTTCACGAAAGCGATGGAGGTCTGGCCGCTGCAGGGTCTGCCGGCAGTACCGGCGGCCTGGCTGACCACCGTGGCGCAGCGGCGCGCGCTCGACCTGATCCGCCGCCGCGCCACCGGGCCGGTCTACAGCGACGAGCCGCCGGACATCGCCGCGCCCGAGGCCACCGAAAGTGGCGGCAGCGAGCCGCACCCCGCCGATGTCTCGGGTGTCGACGACGACCGGCTGCGCCTGGTCTTCACCTGCTGCCACCCGGCGATCTTGCAGCCGGCGCAGGTGGCGCTGGCGCTGCGCACCTTGTGCGGCCTGTCGACGCGCGAGATCGCACGTGCCTTCGTCGAGCCCGAGGCCACCACCGCGCAGCGGCTGGTGCGGGTGCGGCGCAAGATCCGCGACGCCGGCATTCCGTACGAGGTGCCGTCGCGCGAACAACTGCCCGAGCGGCTGCAGGCCGTGCTGGGGGTGGTCTACCTGGTCTTCAACGAGGGTTATGCCGCCACCGAAACGCCAGGGTTGGTGCGGCCCGACCTGTGCGCCGAAGCGATCCGCCTGGCCCGCCTGCTGGTGGAGCTGATGCCGCAGCAGCCCGAAGCGACGGGCCTGCTGGCGCTGCTGCTGCTGCACGACGCCCGCCGCGCCACCCGCGTTGGCAGCGACGGCATGCTGGTGCCGCTGGAAGAACAGGACCGCAGCCGCTGGAACCGCCCGGCCATCGCTGAAGGCCTGGCGCTGCTGGACGCCGCGCTGGCGCTGCGGCAGCGCGGGCCCTACCAGTTGCAGGCCGCCATTGCCGCGCTGCACGCGCAGGCCGGGCGCGCCGAAGACACCGACTGGGCCCAGATCACCGCGCTCTACGGCGGCCTGCTGCGCGAGCGGCCGAGCGCGGTGGTCGAGCTCAACGCGGCGGCAGCGCTGGCGATGGCCGGGGACACCGAGCGCGCGCTGGCGTGGATAGCGCGCATCGCCAGCAGCGGCGAACTCGCCGACTACCACCTGCTGCACGCGGCGCAGGCCGATCTGCTGCGACGCCTGGGCCGGCTCGGACCGGCCTGTGACGCCTACCGTGCGGCGCTGGCCCTGGTGCGCAACGAAGCCGAGCGCCGTTATCTGCAAAGGCGGCTGGGCGAATGCGGCGGCTGAGTCCGGCCCCGGCGCCTGCTGCCATTGGGGTGACAATCGTTGCTCCATTTCGTCATGCCTCGCGGAAGCCATGTCTGAGCGCAACGGTTCAGCGAACGACCCTGATGCAGGGCAGGAGGGCGGGCCACGGGCTGTTGGCGACCTGGCTCGGAGTCATCGTGCCTTGCGCATGTTGCGGGGTTCGAACCAGGCCCTGATCCACGCCGCCGACGAAGACACCTTGCTGCGCGAGGTGTGCCGGATCGCCGTCGACGAGGGCGGCTACCGCATGGCGATGGTCGCGTTCGCGGAACGCGACGAAGCGAAGTCGTGGCGGCCGGTGGTCTACGGCGGCACCGAAGGCGCGTTTGTCCGCAAGACCAGGGTCAGCTGGGCGGAAGACAGCGAGTACGGCCGCGGCCCGGGCGGCACGGCGATCCGCACCGGGCAGCCTTGCCTGTCGCGCGACATTCTCAACGACCCGGCGCTGGCCGCGTGGCGCGACGAGGCCGTGCGGCGCGGCTACCGGTCCGTCGTCGCCCTGCCAATGAAGAGCGAGGGCCAGGCATTCGCCGTGCTGGCGGTCCATTCTGGCGAAGTCGACGGTTTCGACACCGACGAAATCGGCATTCTCGGCGAGCTGGCGAGCAATCTGGCCTTCGGCATCGTGACCCGCCGCGACCGCCTGGAACACCAACGCACCGAACAGCTCGCAGAAGAAGCACAGCGGCGGCTGAACCGCGAACTGCGGGCCATCAGCAACTGCAACCAGACCTTGTTGCGGGCCCGTGACGAACAGACGCTCGTCAGCGACATCTGCCGCATCGTCTGCGACGAAGCCGGTTATGACGCCGCCTGGGTGGGTTACCGCGAAGACGACGCGGCCAGGACGATCCGCCCGGTTGCACGGAGCGGGGCCGATCCCGGGTTTCCCGACGGCACGCCGCTCACCTGGGCCGACACGGGTTTGGCGAGCGGCCCCGCCGGCGCCGCCATTCGAGCTGAAGAAAGCCTGTGGATCCAGGATGTCGCCGTCGATCCGCGGGCCGCGCACTGGCGGGCGGGGGTGCTCCAGCGCGGTTTCCGTTCCGTCATCGCCCTGCCGCTGAAAGACGAACGTCAACACACGTTCGGCGTTCTCGTCCTGTACGCCAAAGAGGCCATTGCCTTTGCGGCGGACGAAATGCGTCTGCTCGACGAACTGTCGGGTGACCTGGCCTTCGGCATCGTGGTCCTGCGTGCCCGCATCGAACACCAGCGCCTGGAGCAGCAACGTCAGGCCACGCTGCACTTCTTTGCCAGCATGGACCGCATCCACCTCGCGATACAGGAGTCGCACAGCCTCGAACAGATGATGAGCCAGGTGCTCGACGCCGTGCTGTCGATCTTCGCTTGCGACCGGGCGTGGCTGCTGTATCCCTGCGACCCCGAGACGCCGACGTGGCGTGTGCCGATGGAGCGCACACGCCCGGCGTATCCCGGCGCCGCAATCCTGGGCACCGAAATTCCCTTGGATGCGGAAGTTCGCGAGGTCTTCCGAATCGCGCTGGCCGCAGCCGGCCCGGTGAGTTTCAGTGCGGCGGCAGACCCGCCGGTGCCCCGGGTCGCGCGTGAACAGTTCGGCGTGCAGGCCATCCTGTGCATGACGATCCACCCGCCGACGGACAAGCCCTACCTGTTCGGGCTGCACCAGTGTTCCCATGCACGCAGATGGACAGCCGAAGAGGAGAAGCTGTTCCAGGAGATCGGCCGGCGCCTGGCCGACGGCTTGTCGAGCCTGCTCGCGCATCGCGACCTGCAGCGCAGCGAAGCCCGGTTGCGCGACAGCCTGGCGCGGGTGCAACGGCTGGTGGAATCCAACGTCATCGGCGTCTTCTTCTGGAATCTGTCGGGCCGTGTCTCGGAAGCGAACGAAGCGTTCCAGAACCTGGTCGGCTACAGCCGCGAGGAACTGCTGTCGGGCCAGGTGCTGTGGACGGCGATGACGCCGCCGGAACACCTGGCCACCGATGCACGCGCCACTGAAGAACTGCGCCGGACCGGCGTCGCTTCCCCGTACGAGAAGGCGTTCGTTCACAAGGACGGCCGCCATGTGCCGGTGCTGATCGGCGGCGCCTTGCTGGAAGGCTCGGAAGAAAACGGCGTCGCCTTCGTGCTCGACCTGACCGAACGCAAACAGGCCGAAGTCGAGGCCGCGGCAAGGCGGGCGGCCGAAGCGTCCAGCCGCGCCAAGAGCGAATTCCTGTCGCGCATGAGCCATGAACTGCGCACGCCGCTGAACGCGGTGCTCGGCTTCTCGCAGCTGCTCCTGGCCGATGCGCGCAACCGCCTCACGCCGCAGCAGCTGGCGCAGCTGGAACACATCCGCGGCGCCGGCTGGCACCTGCTGGCGCTGATCAACGACCTGCTCGATGTCTCGCGCATCGAGATCGGCCAGCTGCGGGTGCAGGTGCAGGCCGTGGAACTGGGCCCGCTGCTCGACGAAGCGCTGCACATGACCGAAGCGTTGGCGCAGCCGCTCGGTGTGGTGTTGACGGTGCTGCAGCGCGAGCGGCTGCAGGCCTGGGTGCTGGCCGACCCGATAAGACTGCGGCAGGTGCTCATCAATCTGCTGTCCAACGCCGTCAAGTACAACCGGCCGGGCGGTTCGGTGCACGTTGCGGTGGCGGCCGACGACCAGGGGGTGCAGATCGACGTGATCGACAGCGGCGGCGGCATGACACCCGAGCAGTTGGCGCATCTGTACGAGCCGTTCAACCGCCTCGGCCAGGAGCGCAGCGACGTGCAGGGCACAGGCATCGGCCTGGTGCTGACGCGCCAGTTGGTGCGCTTGATGGACGGCCAGATGCACATCGACAGCGAGCCCGGGCAGGGCACACGTGTGCGCGTCACGCTGCCGGTCCATCGGGCCGCCGAGGCGGGTGTGGTGGCTGAGGCGGGCGAGGCACCGTCCTTCATGCCTTCGGTCCGTGCACCGCTGGACGCTGCGGCCGGCGGCGCCGCGTCGCCGGCCGGGGTTGTGCTGTACATCGAAGACAACGCCGTCAACCTGCTGCTCGTCGAACAGCTGCTGGCGCGCTGGAGCGGGGTGCGCCTGGTGCAGGCCGAAGACGGCGCCAGCGGCATCGAACTCGCGCGATCGCTGCGGCCCGACGTGGTGCTGCTGGACATGCAGCTGTCCGACCTGGACGGCCTGGCCGTGCTGGATGCGCTGCGCGCCGACCCGGCGACGCGCGATCTCACCGTCATCGCGCTGTCGGCGAGCGCGATGCCCGAGTCGGTAGCGCAGGCACGCGCCCACGGCGTGGCGGACTACTGGACCAAGCCGCTGGACTTCGACCGCTTCCTGGCTGACATGCAAAGGCTGTTGGCGACGCCGCGCCAGCACGGGTCTGATCGGGCCTGATCTTGATCTGTGGCGGGTTCGGCCTGTTTCACGCGAGGGAGCGAAACACCGTTGCCCGAGGGCGACCTGGCGGCAGTGGGGTCGACGGGGTCTGTGGCGGTTGTGGGTGGGCGAGTGGCTGTTCTCGGCCAGTTGCCACTGGTGACCGACAGCTTGCGCGCATCCCCTCACCTGCTTCGCGGCTGAAGCCGCCTTGTCAGGTCGATGCCGACCACGCGAACGTCTTCAACATTCGGCAAGACTGGCGAAATTGCCAACCAACGGGACTGAAGTGCCTCCACAAGCGCCTCGAAGTTCATGTCCTGTGACTCTCCAGGCGGCCGCCAAGACGACTTCTCACCGCGATATACGAGCAGGTACACCCCACACGTAGATCGTGGATCACGAAGGTAGTCGCCACAAAGCTGCACCTCAAGGCGTTCGAAGAGTTCCGGCCCGGACCAGTTGTCGGCAAGCTTGAGCTCCAAAGGCACGGGGGCATCAAATCGAATGCCGTGCACTCGAAGGTCAGGCCTCTTTGCGTCGGCCAGCTCTTCCTCTTGAGGAACCGCATATCGCCCGCTGGCGAAGTTGCGCAGCCAGTTGCCGATGTACGCCCGAATCTCCACCTCGATCCCAACTCGAGCGAGCATCGGCGCATCGCTGCTGTCGCCATCTTCCAGGTCGGCCTTCAGGTCCAGGAGCCTCACGACCGCGAGTTCGAACAGATCGCGATGACTCGACGGGGTTCGTTCGTGCTCATCGTTGAACTCTCGTACCTGGGCCTCGGTCCAGGGTCCGTGCGCCGAGTCCAGTTCTGCCTTGCTCTTGGCGTACGCTGTGATGAAGGGTCTCAGCGTCTCGTCCGGGTGGGTGTGAGCAATCTCGCTGAGCGCTGCATAGGCCTCCTTCCCAGGGAGCGCTCGGAGCAGTGAGAGGAGATGTTCGCGAGCGTCCTGCGCGTGGTCTCTCTGGCCCGGCGAGTACACACCACCGTTGGCCCGGTCGATGTCATCTCGCCGACGGACATGACGGTGCGCTAATAGGTACAGGGTCTTCAGGTGCTGCGCGGTGCAGTAGGTTCGACGCACTCTCGAGACCTCTCCGCGGCGGCTTCCCACCAGTTCCGCCAGATACGCCATGACCACCTTGAGGCGGTCCGCGTCGCTGGCCAACCCGTCGAGTCGCGCTTCCAGCGCCGGGATAGCGTCCCCCGGCGCGGCGCCCGTCCAAACGGCATACCACTGCGCAATGTGGCCCAGATCTTCAGCAGCTGGAGCTCTCGACCTGGCGAGGTGCGCAACGTCCGCGTCGCTTGCACTTGACCCTTGGATGATGTTCAAGAGGTGCTGCAAGTTGCGAAGGTTCCTCGAGTCCGCGGCCGAGAGCCAGGCGATCAGCTGTGGTGCGACTGAATCCCAAAGCCATTCCCCCGACCAGTTGATGTCGTAGATGAGGTAGTGACTGTCCTTGTCGGCCTGTTCAGTGCTCAGTTCATAGGCGACTTCGGTCAGGGCCAGGTCTCGAACCAACGCCGGATGCAATGCGAAGACCGCTGGGAACCATGGAGGAAACCCGTTGAGCTCGTGCATGGCGTACCGGAACACGAGTTCAACGTCAGAGTCTGTGAGCTTCGCGGCCCATCCTGCCGTTTCCGTGCTGTCGATGAAGAGACCCGCGAGGCCGAAGATGACGGAGAACGGTGTCGTACCGACAGCCGCGCCCTCAGAGATGAAGACTGGTCTGTACTTCCTCCAATGCGCGACCGCGCCATCGCGGAACGCCTCCGCGACCTCAACACCGAACTCCGGCTCAAGCGAGCGCCACTTGCCATCGGACCAAGCAGACGATCCCTTGGTCATTGAACGCATTCGCTCGTGCAAGTAGTACTGTGCGTTCGTCACAGCGCTCGGCTCGAGCCCTGGATCACGCAGACTGGCAGTGTTCTCCTGAAGGTACTGAAGCCACTTCTTTTCGTTGCGGCGCACTGTGGCCGCCCTTGCCTTGCTGCGTCGCTTCCATTCGGCATTCATGCGCCGGAACTTGGCACTCTCGGGTGACTGACGCGGAGGATGCAGGCAGGTCTCGAGCCGCTCACCGAGTTGTTGATGCCCCGCACATGCAGCGCGAAGCCGTCGCCGATGGTCCGGACGACGGCCCGACTCCACGTAGAGTTTGAAAGACAACGACAGCGCGACAAGCTTGTCATCGGCCGATTTCCGCGATGTAACGTCGTCGAGTGCCCGTTCGAAATCCTGCGGTTCGAACGAGACGTATGAACGCCACAGGCCCGCGCTCCACCAATCGGTGAGCTTCTGACCCTTTCGCTCCAGGCGCCGCCTCGAGTGCCTGACCGTGAACCAGAACAACGCGAACTTCAGGTCAGACCAGCCCTTCACGAGTGGCTCGATCTGCAGGTCCCCGCTATCCAAGTTCACCAGGTCGTACTCTCGTGCCGTTGGAAGCTTGTGTAGTGCGGCCAAAGTCGCGGAGCCAAGAGCCGCGACATCACGTGCCAGAAGCAGCCTCTGTACGGCGATTGCCACAGGCTTCAGCAACCAGGAGTACCGGGTGGATATCTCGCAGTCGCCACGCTCCAGGACCGGGCGTCGCTCCAGGAAGCGGTTAAACAGCTCCACCACTCTTGGGAGATCACCAACGTCGAGCCGCCCGACGAACTCGCAGATGGCCTCGCCAAGATGGTCTGCCTGATACCGGCCCGAGTCGGCAGCCCTGGCGAGGGCCTCTTCGATCCAGCCCACTGTCTCTGGGGTCGCGGGCGCAAACTCCAGTAGCTCGGCTACCACTGCTCGATCGACTCCTTTCGACTCGGCGAGGACGGCCGCGCGTATCTTGGCCAGGTCCGCCTCCGATCCCGTCGCACGCACGGCGCGGACTGCCACCCTTCGCGCGTATGGCACTGCTGTCGGCGACAACGCAACGGCCATGGTCTGCGCCATCGCGCCGGCGAGACGCCCCTGCCAGACCATGCGAAGGAGAAAGACTTGAGACTCCTCGTCCTTGTAGGCCTCAAGCGATCGCTTGATGTCGTCGGCGAGGTCTGCGGCAGCAAAGCGCTGGATGGCCGCGTAGTCGTCCAGATGCCTCGGCGCTCCACTCGCGAGGTGCGCACACGTCTCCCTCAGGATTCCTTGCCGCGTCGCCAGCGAGAGTTGACTGGGGTCGCCCCCACTGAGCAGCACGTCTGGCGCTAGCTTGCCCGCCTTCTCCTGTACCTGCTGGTCCAGTATTGCCAGCCACGACAGCACCGGCCGCATGCCCGGAGGCACGACCTCGAGGCCGTACTGCTTACGAAAGAACAAACGCTCGATCCCAAGTCGGGACGTGTTTCGCAACAGCAACCCTGAGAACCACTCCGCCGCGAGGTACTCGCGAACGGAACGATGATGGAATCGAACCGTGCCGTAGATCTCCTCGTCAAACAGCGGGCGTTGCAGCAAGGTTGCGCGCTCTCCCGCCGACCAATCCCCAAGAAGTGCCTCCAGTCGCAGCCCGCGCACGGTCTGGCCGCGGTCCGGGACAGCGATCGTCTGCTGCTGGGTCAGCGTGCAGGCGGCCGCCAACAGTCTGGCGCCCACACGCGCCTTGTCCGCCGGGAGAGGCCTGACCTCGTCTCGGTTTTGATCCGCCTCCCGGAGGCGCCGCTCGATACTTGAGCGCAATAGCTCGAGACGAGAACCAAGGCGTCTGTTGCCAGACCAGAACTCCAGCAAGTCCTCCAGGTCCAGCGGACGCGTCGTGAACGACCATCCATCGGCTCGCTCAAGCGCATCAAGCAGCCTGTCGACTTCCGGCGCCTGCCGCGCCTGCGCAAACAGCCGAACCTGTCCGACCGTGAGGTCATCCAGCGCGACGACCGTGAATGGTCCCGAATCACCTGCCTTGTTTCGGGTGACCCTTGTGCGCAGGTCATGCTGCGCGTCCGCAGCGTCACCGCCGACCTCTTGGGCTCGATCAGGACTCGCGTAGGGAAAGTGCCTGGCGCAAAGTTCCAAGTCTGATAGTGGGCGCCACGCGGCGGTTCTGCCGGTCAGCAGGATATGCGCTCGCGGCATAGCAAACTTGAGTCGCCCCGCCAGAATTCGAACAGCAGCTGCAAATTCTTGCGGATCGCGTAGTCGGGCCTCGTCGATGGAGTCCAGCAGCAGCCAGCCTTCCTGCCCGGAACGTTCCCAGCGTTCAAACTCCTCGTACGTCCCCTCTTCGAACGCCGTCTCGAACTCCGTCGGGATGTGCTCCAGCCGAAGGAAGAAGGCTGGCTTGCCTTCTCGCCTGAGCCGCTGCGCCGTATGGCGGATCTCCTCCGTCTTCCCGGACCCAGCCTCGGACAACACCACCACGCGAGGCAACTTCAGGAGATCCGACCACTTTCGGCTCTCGAGTGTAGGAATGAGTGGGGTGTCGTCAGAGGCAGCGACCGTTGGATCATCTGCCAAGGCCCGAAAACTCCGATCTAGCTCGACAAACATGCGCGCTAGGATAGCTCCGCCGAGCTTACTTGCGTGCCCGCGCCACTGTCAGTCCGCGTTCGAGTGTGGTGCGCGGTCCTGTTCTGTACTTATCCTGACATCGCAACCAAGGCTGCCTTTGCCCGTGTGAGCTTGGCAGGATGTCCGTGGCGCGGGCGGTCCAACTACTCCATGATGACGCTCCATCACTGGCGGTCATCGAGACATCGACTCCGGCGTTCGGTGGATCGCTTCGTGCGCTGCTTGGACAGCTTCCCGGCGCCGCTTTGTACTCCCACGGGCGGCCATGGGGAAACGGCGACGCGGGCGTCCCATCGAACACTACATTGTTGAATCGCGGTCGGGACGACGGACACGAGGGCGAGCAAGCGCGGATTGAGGCACAGGGCCGAGGTGGCATCTCGCAATGCGCGGTCTCCCGACGCAAGGTCGACCCATTTCATGGAATCGCACTACACCGCGCAGTCGCTGGAAAGGTGGAGGCGGCGCCGCGGCTGTCTGCAAACCCGCCGAGCCTCTTCCACAACTCGTACGAGGCGCGCAGGGTCGCGTCGCTCTATAACCCGGCCCATGCTGAACATCTCTTGTCTTCGTGCTGGGTCGAGTACGTCGGCCCTGATTCTGGCTGCGGCGATGGCGGGCTGCGCGGTGGGAGGCGTCGGCACCGTGGCCGCGCATGTGCAGCAACGCGCCAGTGTCACCATCGTGTCGATCTACTCGCTCGGCGTGCATTGGCGCAACTGGGATGACGACCCGGGCGCTCACGTCGGCTATTCGAAGCGAACCTACACCTTCGCCACGGCCGCCGGTATGTCACCGGGCTGGCACTTTCTGAAGGTCCCGTTGCCAGACGGCCGGTCGGTCGCGCAAGACCTGGTGACGCTGGGATTGGAGTGGTCGACTCAGGCACCGGCCACGGGCTTGACCCTCGGCTATGCCCGCACCCGAGTCCTGGCTCGCGTGCCGATCGACGCCAGCGTCCTGATCGAGTACGAGGACACCGACCTGAATGTCGGCAGACTGATAATCTGTTCGGAGGACGATGAATGCGCTGCGTCATAGCTCTTCTGTTCGTGCTGGTGCTGCCCGGTTGTGCCTCGACCGACCATGTTCTGTTCGTCACCAAGACCTCGATCGGGATCGACTTCGACTCGAAGCCGGCCACCGCGAGCATCGGCTACGACCGCGTCGAAGGCTATGTAGCGCCACGCTATTCGAACGGCGAGATTCCACCAGTAGTGGCATCCGTCAAGTCGGACAACCGCATCTTCAACCCGACCATTAGGCAGGTCTATGCCACCGGAGATGCGGCTGTCATTGCGACCGGGGGTCCACGCAAGAAGAGAGATCGGCCGATGAAAGGCGACCGGGAGTTGATGTTCTTCGGCACCACCACGACGACCGGATTCAAGGTGGGCTTCACCACAGGGCTCCCGGATAGTTTCGTCTTCGGGTTCAAGCGCAAGGAGTATTCGTACATTCCGCTGGCCGCCGCCAAGGAGGAAACAGACGACAAGGGCCAAACGAAGCCGGGTCGCCACATCTACCCATCGGTGCTGGCCTCCATCGACACCGCGGCCAACGTAGCAACGGACGGGACGATCGCGCAGACGACTTTGACGAACGCGCAATTCTTTGCCACCGGCACGGCGGCACGAAACCTGGCCGCCACGCGACGCATTCAGGACAGCTTCATCGAGATTGCGACCGAGGCCGTTGCAGCACAGCAAAAGAGGAACGTCCAAGAAGCGCAGGCCAACGCCGACGTCATCAACTCGCTCGTGGATGACATCCTTGCCGATTTCTCCGCCGAAGACACCAGCGCCACTCAGAAGCAGGCCATCGTCGACGCCGCGAAGGCCGTCGGCATCGACAAGGACGACAAGATGACCGTGAGCAACTTCGAAAAGCAGCTCGCGGAGTACTCGAGCACTGCGCCGGCCGCCGAGGCCAGGACGAAGTTGCAGGCGCTGTACAACAAGGTCGACGCGTTGAAGCCTTGAAACTAGTGGGGGACTGTGATGCCGTTTCCAGTGAACGTAGACATCAACGAAGCCGATGTGGCGGCCACGCTGAAGCTGGTGCTTCAGGAGGTCGTCAAGCAGAACAAGCGGTGCACCGTTCTGATCAAATCCAGCGTCGAAAATCTGGGCACTCCGAAAGCATGCGTCGTGCTGACGTTCGACGGCGCGAAATGCGAGAAAGTCAAACCGGTGCCCTAGCCGAAGAACAACTCATTGCTCAACCCCATCCACGGGAGCCTGCATGCCTGCCATCCTGGTCAAACCCACGGTACTGTCCGTCTACATGGTTAACGGCCAGCGCGTGTTGATGCCCGAGCGAATGGCGCGGACCACGCCCGACCTGAAAAGGGCGCTGTACGGCATTCGCGCGGCCTTGCAGGCGCGGGGTGGCAAACTGGCGCTTTCGGATCTGTTCCGAAGCTACGACATGCAGTTTCAAGCCCACCTCGACTACGCCAACGGCAAGAAGAAGGCCTTCAGCCCGCCGCCGGGGGGCAGCATGCACGAGTCGGGCCGCGCTTTCGACATCGATCTCGCCAGCATTAAGGTCACGCTGGCCGAGTTCTGGGACATCGCCAAGCAATGGGGCGTCGTTCCGATCATTGCCGAACCCAGCACGAAGATTTCGGAGTCATGGCACTTCGAGTGCCGCGGCAGCCATCAATTGGTGTACGACCATTACAGCGCGAAGAAGGGAACCAACTTCGCGCGACCGGCCGAAGCCATGGCTGCCAGTGCGATCGTCTCGGTTGGGCTGCCGCACGACAAGTTCAAGGGCAAGGGCGAAGTGGCTTACCTCCAATCGGCCCTGATCCGCTTGGGCCACGACATCGGCAATATCGACGGCGACATCGGCCCGAAGACACTGGACAAGTTGGCGTCACTCGGCGTGACCGCCACCGGGCTGGCCGAGCGGGTGCAGGGCATCGACGCGCTGCTACGGGCCCGGTTCCCGGAAGAGTTCTTCGACCGCGAGCCGGACGACATCAATCCCTTCGCTTGAATGCGACGCGATATGCCGCGCCGGCGCCCCGCGCAGCCGCAAGGAGCCCGCGCTCAAGGAAGGCGTTGAACTCGTCTTTCACGAATCGAGGCAACTCGGCACCGGTATTGGCGTCGGCGTGGGCGATGTGGCTGGCCGCGTGCTGCTGCACCAAGTGGTACAGCGTGGTCTGCTCCGAGCGGTGGCGCTTGTTTGTAGTAAAGCGTGGCGCCATCCTGCGCTCGCTGGGGCTGCCGATCAGCGGCTTGCACGATGGGCTGCCGAAGGGGTGAGCCAGCACGGCCTAAAGCCGTGCGTCGACGGCTGACGCTGAGTGTGCGATGCCAGCGCGACATCCCGTGCGCGCCGCCGGCGGCCTTCTGCGCCGAGTGCGCCAGGCTGAGCCCGCTCAAGAACGACGGCTTGCAGGCGCTTGCCGCCTCGCGACCGCCAAGCTGCCCATCAAGGCGAGCTGGCAAGCCCGCCGGCGCCGCCGCCGAAACGTTTGCAACCAAAACCCCGCCCCTTGCAACACGCTCGAAGCAAGCGGCCAAGACACTCTCTTCACTCGCTGTTCAGCACTGAACTGAAAGCGCCCCAGGCCCTGTGATGCACCGGGCCGCCAGGGCTGACGGCGACTCAACGAAGAGGAGCCAACTGACGTGAATCATCAAACCCATCTGTTTCGCCGGATCGGCCTTGTCGAGCCCGCGGGCGACGTGACCCGGCCTTCGATCCGCACCACCGTGCAGGTGCCCCTGCAGCTGGCGAACGGCCGCAGCGTGCCGTCGCAGATCATCAGCTTCCACGGCCTGCGCGATGGCCGCGAGCACTTCGCGGTGCGTCTGGGCTCACCGACGGGCATGCCGACTGGCGAACCGTCAGGCGAGCGCACGCTGGTCCGCATGCACTCCGAGTGCGTCACCGGCGACGTCTTCGGCTCGGCGCGCTGCGACTGCGGGCCGCAGCTCAACGAAGCGCTCGAACGGCTCAGCGTCTGCGGCGGCGTGCTGCTCTATCTGCGCCAGGAAGGCCGTGGCATCGGCCTGTACAACAAGCTCGACGCCTACCTGCTGCAGGAAGGCCAGCACGACACCTACGCCGCCAACCGCGCCGTCGGTCGCGGCGACGACGAACGCGACTACGGCGCGGCGGCCGACATGCTGCGTGCGCTGGGCCTGCTGCGCATCTCGCTGCTGAGCAACAACCCCGACAAACATGCGCAGCTCGTCTCGCATGGCATCGACGTTGCGCGCCTGGTACCCACCGGCGTCTTCGTCGGCGAGCACAACCGCCGCTACCTCGAAGCGAAGGTGAGCCACACACGCCACACCATCGACCTGGCCGCTGCCTGAAGCGCCGCCCCGAACCCAAGAGACCCCAGCATGATCGCCCATCGCTCCCCCATCAGCGGCATCGCCACCTTCGGCGGCCGCTACGTCGCCACCGCGGGTTACGACAACCAGCTCATCCTGTGGGATGCCGAGCGCAAGACGCCGCTGCAGCGCGCCGCGCACGACCACCTTGCCAACCAGGTCGCCTTCAGCCCCGACGGCCGTTTCCTCGTCAGCTCTTCGAGCGACCACACGGCACGCCTGTGGTCGGTGCCCGATCTCAAGCTGATGGCCGTGATGGCCGATCAGCGCGACGACGTCGAGATGTCGGCCTTCCACGCCACCCGCGAGCTGATCGCCACCGCGTCGCGCGACCACTGCGTGCGTGTCTACGACTTCAACGGCCGCATGGTGCAGTGTTTCGAAGGCCACAGCGCCGACGTGATTTCGATCGCCTGGTCCAGCGACGGCAGCGAGCTGATCTCGTCCAGCGACGACGGCACGATCAAGCGCTGGTCGCTCGAACGCGGCGCGCTGGTCGACGACATCGACCTCGGCGGCGTCGAGACCGACACGATCGCCATCACCCGCGAAGGTGTCATCTACGCCGGCAACGACGAAGGCCAGATCGTCGTCATCGACGCCACGGGCACGCACACGACGGACGCACACGAGGCCGGCATCAAGCGCCTCGTCTACCAGGCCGACGAACACCTGCTCGTCAGCCTGAGCTACGACCGCACGCTGCGCATCTGGTCGACCAAGGGCGGGCTCAAGCCGCTCGCCCGTTCGCAGATGCCGGCCGAAATCTGGCCGCGTTCCTGTGCCTTTCTCGACCGCGGCACACTCGCCTTCGCGACCTTCGGTTCGTCGTATGCCGTCTACCACGTCGAGACCGACCGCTGGGACCTGCAAGGGGTGATGCCGACCCCCGGCGTCAACGCCGTCACGGTGTGTGACGGCCGCGTGCTGACCATCGGCGACGCCGGCATCCTGCACATCGACGGACAGGCGTCGACCGAGCTGGCCAGCCTGTGCAACTTCCTGACGCCGGCCGGTCCGCGTGTCTTCACCGGTGGCCAGATGGGCCGTGTGATGGACGCGCTGAGCGGCGAGCTGCTGTACGAACACCGCTCGCCTTTGAACTGCGGCGCCGCGTTCCAGAAAGACGGGCTAACGCACGTGGTGATCGGCACCTACACCGGCGAAGGGCTGGTGTTCTCGGTCGCCGCCGATGGCCGCGTCACGCACGTCGCGACGCTGGCGCTGCATGCCAATGCCGTGAAGGCGGTGGCGGTCTCGGGCGACGTCGTCTTCTCGGTCTGCGCCGACACCGGCGCCGCGTGGTTCTCGACGCAGGACTTCAGCGAGATGGGCCGCGCGCAGGAAGCGCACGACCGCATCGCCAACGGCTGCGCCGCGCTGCCCGGCGGCCGGTTCGTCAGCGTCAGCCGCGACCACAAGCTGCGCATCTGGTCCGGGCCGCTCGCGGCCGTCGTGCGCACGCCGCATGAACACTCGATCAAGTGTGTCGCCACCTCGGACTGCGGCCGCTTCGTCGCAAGCGGTTCGTACTTCGGCGGCGTCGCGGTCTACGACCTCGAATGTGCCCGCTGGCTGCCCACCGAGCGGCCCACGACGGCGGGCATCTCGTCGCTGTGTTTCGATGCGACGCGCGGCGTTTTCCTCGCCGGCTCGTACGACAGCCGGGTCTACGAAATCGGGCTGCAGTGATGGACGCTGTGCTCGCCCCCAACCCGAACACGCTGTCGCCGCGGGCCGCGATGGGCCTGCCCGACACGCTGGTCGACCGGCTCGGTGCCGCCGCGCCTTGCCTGCATGCCGGCCTTTACGGCTTGTCGACCGTCGCGCTCGTCACCGAACTCGAAAGCACGGCCGCGCCGATGGACCGCCGCTACGCCGCCGGCACGCTGCTGGCGTGCATGGGCGACCCGCGCATCGCCGTGGACACGCCGCGCATGGTGCGCCTGCCCGCAGGCCGTCAAACGCTGGGCCTGGCGCCCGAGCGTGTGTTGCCGGTCGCCCAGGCCTGGGCCCACGTCGGCGTTCTGCCCGAGTGGATCGCCAAGGAGTGCCCGGCCTACACGGTGAATCTGGCGCCGTTCGCCGTGGCGCGTTTCCCGGTCACCAACTTCGAGTACCGCGAGTTCCTGGCCGACACCGGTTGCACCTGGCTGCCTTCGTCGTGGACGCTGGGCGTCTACCCGCGTCACCTGGCCAACCACCCGGTCTGGACCGTGCCGCCCGAGGCCGCCGACGCCTACGCCGCCTGGCTGGCCGCCCGCACCGGCCGCGCTTTCCGCCTGCTGACCGAGGCCGAGTGGGAATACGCCGCATCGGGCGGCACCGGGCGTGAGTTCCCCTGGGGCGAGGTGTTCGACCCGGAACGCGCCAACACCGTCGAAGCCGGGCCGCTGTGCACCACGCCGGTGGGCATGTACCCGCGTGGCCGCACGGCCAGCGGCATCGACGACCTCGCCGGCAACGTCGAGGAATACGTGGCCGACAACTACCGCGCCTACCCCGGCGGCAGCTTCATCGCCGACGACCTGCAAATCACCCGGGGCAGCTACCGCGTCGCCCGCGGTGGCAGCTTCAGCCGCTATGGCGACCTGGCGCGCTGCAGCCGCCGCCATGGCTGGTACGACAGCCCCATCTACGCGATGGGCTTCCGACTTGGAGAGACCTTGTGAATCAGCTTCAGACCCCGAGCCTGGCCCCTGAACGTGCGGTGCCGCCGCTGTACGCGCCCTACGATCTGCAGCGCCCGGCGATGTTCGATGCCGCTGCGCTGCACACGAAGTTCCCCGCGCTGGCCGCCTTCCACGCCAAGCTCGGCAACACCGACCTGATCGAGGTGCCCGCCCTGCCGGGCGGCGCCCGCATCCTGGCCAAGTGCGAGTGGCAGAACCCGGCCGGCTCGATCAAGGACCGTGTCGCCTACGCGCTGCTGTGCACCGCACTGCAGCGGCACGGCAAGCGGCCGCTGTCAGAGCTGAAGGTGCTTGAATATTCGGGCGGCAACCTCGCGGCCGCGTTGTCGAAACTCGGTCACGAACTGGGCATCGCCACACGTTTCGTGCTGTCGTCGTTCGCGCCGCAAAGCCTGCTGGCGATGCTGGCCGAACGCGGCTCGCGCGTCGAACTGGTCGACAAGTCGCTCGGCTTCTACGCCGTCATCGAACATGCACTCGCACTCGCCGCTGCTGAACCGGACTGGACGCTGCTGTACCAGCACCGCAATGCCGTCAACGTGCAGTTCCACCACGACACCACCGGCGCCGAGATCCTGCGCCAGCTCGGTGGCGCGGAGCCGCACGCCTGGGTCGCCTCCATCGGCACCGGCGGCACGCTGATCGGTGTCTCGCGTGCGCTGCGCGCCGCCAACCCCGCGCTGCGCACGGTGGGTGCAACGCCGGCGGAGCTGCCCTACGCCAGCCACGAGCCGCCCAACGGCCTGCCGAAATACGCCGGGTCGGGTGGCATGGGCAACGGCATCCGCCAGCCCTTTGTGCGCGCCGACGACGAACATGTCGAACACCGCACCGTCTCGTTCGACGACGCGATGCGCGGCATGGCCGAGTTCCGCGCGCTGACGGGCCTGAAGATCGGCAGCTCGGCCTCGGCCAACTGGCAGATTGCGCGCCAGATCGCTGCCGAGCTGTCGCCCGGCCACACGGTTGTCACCGTGTTTCCTGACGCCGGCACGCCGGAAGAGTGGCAAAGGGCTTTGTCATGAGCCACACCTGCATCACCGAAGCGCCGGAAGCGGTGGGCTACGACGAACTGCTCGACCGCTCGTTCCGCCGCTCGTACGACGAGGGCCGCGACATCTGGAGCGACGAGCCGGCGATGGAAGTCTGCGTGCAGCGGTTGCTGGCGCGGCTGCCGCAGCGCGGCGCCGTGCTCGACGTCGGCGCAGGTCGCGGCCGCGACGCCGTGGCGCTGCTCGGTGCCGGCCACCGTGTCGACGCGGTCGATCTCGTGGCCACCGACGACTGGGCGGCCATCGCCAAGCGCTGGCACGGGCAGACAGCGTTCATCGAAGGCGACGTGCTGGCGGTGCGGCTCGCCGGCCCGTACGACGGCATTCTCGACAACGGTTGCCTGCACCACCAGCACCCGTCGGCCTGCAAGCGCTACCTCGCCAAGTTGGCGGCACATGCGAAGCCGGGCGCGACGCTCGTCGTCAGCTTCTTCACGCCGGCCGACGGCCGCTCCCAAGGTGGCCTGTGGCAGCAGCATGACGGCCGGCTGACCCAGGAATTCACGGAGGCGCAAGCCCGTGCGCTGCTGCACGGCGCCGGCTGGCAGGCGCTGGACTGCCTGGCCGTGCCCAGAGCCTCGGCCCGTTATCACTACCTCGTCGTCACCGCCGAACGTGAAATGAAGCCCCCAAGCTCGCTGGCGCTCGCTACCCCCCGAGGGGGCCGTCCGCCTACGGCCCGGCAGAGCCGGTTCCGTGGCGGGAAGTTTGATGGTTCCAGTGCGCTTCATGCGTCGCGGGTGGTGCGAAGCGCCAAGGACACCTGAAATGAACAACTCTCTAAATCGGGCACTGCCCTATGCCGGACTGCACATCCTGCTGGTCGAGACGACCTGGGTGCGTGGCTTCGATATCGTCGAAGAACTGGTCGACGCCGGCGTCGAGGTCAGCTTCGTCACCCAGGATCTGGCGCGCCACCGCGCGCTGGTGGCGCCGGCGCAGCTGGCCCGTGCCGCGCGCCTGATCGAATTGCCCGAACTGGGGCAGGGCGCCGACCTGCATGCGCTGCTGCGCGACAACTGGGGCCCGAAGCCGCCCGACGGCGTGATCTGCCGCATCCAGCACTATGCAACCGAGATCGCGCAACTCACTCGCGCCCTCGGGCTGCCCGGCGAATCGCCGGCGACGGCCGAGCTGCTCGGCGACAAGGCCGCCGCGCGCGAAAAGCTCGCACAAGCCGGCCTCGGCACGCTGCGTTGGCGCTGCATCACCGGCATCGACGAAGCGTTCGATGCGGCAGCCCGTGTCGGCTATCCGCTGGTCGTCAAGCCCGTGGCCGGCGGCTACTCGGTTGGCGTCACCGTCGTCGAACGCGAAGACGCGCTGATCGCCGCGGTCACCGCCGCCATGCAGGGCTCGGCCGTGAACGGCCACCGGCGCTCGCGTGTGCTGCTCGAAGAATTCGCGCCGGGCCGGCTGGTCAGCGCCGAGCTGCTGGTGCAGCACGGCGAACCGCTGCTGCTGGGCTTCGCCGAACGCGACCCTTGCCCGAGCGGCGTCACCGCCGAGGTCGGCGGCCACTTCCCGGCGTGTTTCGACGGCCTGGACCGCGCACGCGAGTTCGCGTTCGCCGTCATCCGCGCCCTCGGCGTGCGCGACAGCGCCATCCACATGGAGCTGATGATCACGCCGCACGGGCCCGAGCTGATCGAGGTGAACGGCCGTGTCGCCGGCCATGTGGTCGTGCAACAGATGTCGCACGCGCTCGGCCGTTCCGTGCATCTGGACCTGGTGGCGGTGGCCACCGGTCGCCCGGTCGCGCCCGTCGGCGAGCCGGTCGCAACCGTGGCGCTGCGCCAGCTCTGGAGCGACGTGGCAGGCACGTTCGGTCGTGTCGCTGTCCCGGCAGCGCTCGGCCGCGATGTCGTGCTGCACGGCGTGCAGGCCACGCCCGGCGCGCGCGTCGCGGCCCTCACGAGCAACCGCGACCGTTTCGGCTTCGTGCTCGCCGAAGGGCTGGACGCGCAGCAGGCCACGGAGAACGCCGCGGCCGCTGCGGCCCGGCTGCTGGCGGGTATCGAGATCGTGCCGGACGCCGGCCGTCGCATCATCACCACGGCACCGGCCGCCGACCCGCGCACCCACGTGCTGCTGATCGACCGCGTCGGCCCGAGCGGCTGGACGCGCCGCGACGGTTCGCCGGTGCTGCCGCCCGAGGGCTACCGCGTCAGCGTCTTCACGTCGTCGGCGGCCGAGGGCGGTGCGGTGCCGGACCACCTGCAGCGCATGGACATCTTCGACGAGGCCGCCGTCTTGCGTGCGGCCGAGGCGCTCCACGCCGAGACGCCGCTGCACCGCATCGCGACCCGGTCCGAACGGGTGCAGATCCCGGTCGCCCAGCTGTGCCGCCACTTCGGGCTCGAAGGCGAGACGCCGGTGCGTGTCAACCGCTACATCGACAAGGCGGTGATGAAGACCCTTGCGCGCGGCGCTGGCATCCGCCACGCCGAAGGCGGCGTGTTGCACCGCGCCGAGGACCTGCATGCGCTGCTACAGCGCCACGGCCGTGTGGTGGTGAAGCCGCGTGCCAGCTCGGGTTCTGAAGGTGTGTCGGTGCTCGCCGATGCTGCGCAGTGCGATGCCTGGCTGAAGCAGGTGTTCGTGCCCGGCCAGTTCCTCGGCGAATGTTTCATCGACGCCCCGATGTGCCACATCGACGCGCTGGTCTACGGCGGCGAGATCGTCTGGGACGTTTCGCGTTACCTGCGCGACACGCTGGCCTACACCAGCGGCGCGCCGTTGTCGTCGCAGACGCTGCCGCAAGGGCCGCAACGTGTGGCCGCGCTGCGGCTGCTGCGCCAGGTGGTCGACGCCTGGGAGATCGAAGCCGCGACGCTGCATCTCGAGGCCTTCGCCACCGACGGTGCCATGACCTTCTGCGAGGTGGCCTGCCGTCCCGGTGGCGCCGGCATCGTCGAAGCCTTCGAGGCCACACGCGGCATCAACCTCGCCCACGCGAAGATCCTGCTCGACTGCGGCGAAGACCCGCGCCGCCTGCGCAGCGAGCCGGCAGCGCCGTATGCCGGCTGGACCATGCACTACACCCGCGACACCGGCGTGCTGGCGCACTTCGACGACAGCCTGGTCGCGGCCGCGGCCTACCACCGCAAACTCGCGGCGCAGCCGGGCCAGCCGATCGGCGCCTCGTGCTTTTCGGGCTCGGCGCTCAGCACCCACACCTTCGCGTGCGGCACGCCCGGCGAGGTGATGGACCTGCTGCGCCTGACCGAACGCAGCGTGCGCTTCGAGGTGCGCGAAGGCCGCACCGCAGCCGCTCTTCCTGCCTGAAAGAACACCCCATGAACATCGTTGCATTTCTCGGCAGCAGCGCGGCCGATTCGCTGACCCGCCAAGGCCTGCAGGCCGTGCTCGACGACGCACGTTGCCACGGCATCGTCGTCGACGTGGTCGACCTGCGCGACGAACACCACACGCTGCAGGACATGGCGCACTGGCAGCAGCCGCCAGCCGGCAGCCAGACCGCGCGCTTGCGCGAGCGGGTTGCGCAGGCCGACGCCATCGTGCTGGCCACGCCGGTCTACCACGGCAGCTTCAGCGGCCTGCTGAAGAACGCGCTCGACCAGCTCACCGGCGACGCGTTTGCACAGCGCCCGGTGGCTGTGCTCGCCGCCGCCGGTGGCCCGCGCAGCGGCTCGGGCGTCTGCGACCAGTTGCGCAGTGTGGTCCGCGCGATGGGCGGCTGGTCGACGCCGACGCAGGTGGGCCTGAGCAGCGCCGACATCGTCGACGGCCGGCCTACCGACGCCCTGCGCCGCCGCGCCGCCGCGATGGTGGCCGAGCTGCGCGACTTCGCGATGTCGCGCAGCCCGTTGCAGCGCGCCGCCTGACCGCACGACATCCCCAAGAACAGGAACTTCGAGATGACCGACCGGACCTTTCCCCACGTCTTGCTGCTCGCCGGTGCCGGTGGCCACGCGCCGCAAGAGGCGCTGACCTCGATCCGCACACTTGGCGCGAACGCCAGCCTTGTCTACATCGACGCCTGGGCATCGGCCGACGCGGTGCGAACGATGTTCGACGCCCTGCAGCCGGGCGGCGAACTGGTCGTCGTGCACGACCTCGACGAAGCGGTCGAGGCGGCGGTCGCGCTGCACGGCCGCCAGCCCATAGCCGGCGTCGTCACCTATTCCGAGCTGCTGCTGCTGCCGCATGCGCAGATCGCGTCGCGCCTGTCGCTGCCCGGCTCACCGCCCGAGGCCGTGGCGATCGCCCAGTCGAAGGCGCGGCAGCGCGAGGTCTTCGCGCGCTGCGGTGTGGCGACGCCGCGATTCGCCATCTTCGACGACGCCACCCAGCTCGATGCCGCGATCGCCCATGTCGGCCTGCCGGCGGTGTTCAAGCCGTCGCTCGGCGCCGGCAGCGTCGGTGTGCAGCGTGTGCATACACGCGCGCAGGCCGAAGCAGCGTTGTGCGCCTTCGTTGCCGAGCGCTCGGTGTTTTTGCAACCCGACCCGCACGTGCTGCTGGAAGAGCCGCTGGCGCTGGAAGGCGACCCGGGTTCGCCGTTCGCAGACTACGTCAGCGTCGAAAGCCTGCTCGTCGACGGCCAGGCGCAGCACCTGACCGTCACCGACCGCGGCCGCCTGACACACGGCTACGTCGAAGAAGGGCTCGTGATGCCGAGCCGGCTCGACGCGTTGGCGCAAGCGCGCATCGTCGAAGAAGCCGACAAGGCGATCCGTGCCATCGGCCTGACCCACGGTGCAGTGCACACCGAGGTGGCCTGGGTCGGCGGCGAGGCCAAGATCATCGAGGTCAATGCACGCGCCGGCGGACCGGTGCCGTCGATGTTCAAGGCCTGCGCCGGCTACAACTACGCCGCAGAAATCGCACGCAGTTATCTCGGCGAACGCAGCATCGCGGCCCCGGCGTTCGGCCGCATCGCCTGGCACCGTTTCGTGCCGATTCCCGAGGGGCAATGGCGCATCGCGTCGATGACGCCGGTGGATCAGGTCAAACAGCGTTTTGCCAGCAGCATCGTCTACCTGTCGCCGCGTTTCAAGGTCGGCCAGACGGTGAGCCGCGCGCTGACGCTGCACCTGGCGAGTTTTCTCGTCACCGCGCCGACGCACGAAGCGGCGCTGGCGCTGGTGGCCGAAGTGGAAGCGGCGCTGGCGATCCGCCTCGAACCGCTGCCTGATACGCAGCCTTGTGTCGAGGCCGTGGCATGAATGACGCACCCGAGCATGCGCTCGCGATGAAGGTCTACGTCGTCGGCGCCGTCGACGCCATCGGCTTGGGGCTGTACCTCGCGCTGTCGGCGCTGTTCCTGAACCAGGCCGTGGGGCTTGGCACGACCGACGTCGGCATCGTGCTCGGTGTGGCCGGTGCCGCCTCGCTGCTGGGGGCGATGCCGATCGCACGCGCCGCACAGCGGCGCGGCCTGCGGGCGGCGCTGGTCACGCTATTCGCCGCGCGTGCCGTGGCGTTCCTGCTGTTTGCGGCGGCCGGCTCGTTCACCGAGGCGCTGCTCGGCGCCGCGCTCACCGGCGTGCTCAGCCGCGGCACCGGGCCGCTGGTGAGTGCGGCGCTGCTCGTCGGCCGCGACCGCGCGGCCGCCGTGCAGGTGCTGGCGCGGCTGCGCACGGTGCGCAACGCCGGCCTGGCCGCTGGCGGGCTGCCGGCTGGGTGGGTGGTGTGGATGGGCACGCCGCTGGCCTACCGCAGCGTGATCGTGGCCTCGGCGCTGCTGTTCGCTGCCGTGGCGCTGCTGTGCCTGCGCCTGCCCGACCAGCCGCTGCAGCCGGCGCAGGCCAACAGCCGCACGGCGCCGCTGCGCCACAACCGGCCCTTCCTCGCACTGACCGCGCTGCATGGGGCGCTGACGCTGTCGGCCATCGTGCTGGCCATCGGGCTGCCGCTGTGGGTGCTGCACGCCTCGCAGGCGCCGGCGTGGATGGTCGGCGGCATCCAGCTCGTCAACACCGCGATGGTCGTCGTGCTGCAGGGCTGGGCCAGCCGCGGCACCGAACAGCTGCCGGCCGCGCTGGCGCGGCTGCGGCTGGGCGGCCTGGTCGCTGCGGGCGCGACCGCCATCGTCGCGCTCGGCGGGATGGATGGCATCAGTGGCGCCTGGTTCGACGCCGCGATCCTGGCCACGGCATTGGTCGGGCTGACGCTGGCCGAGCTGTGGATCGTCGCCGGCGCCCAAGGTGTGCTGCTGCAGTACATGCCCGACAACGAACGGCCGAGTTACCTGGCGGCCTTCAACCTCGGCTTCGGTGCGGCCACGGTCGTCGGCCCGCCGCTGGTGGCGTTGTGCGCGGCCGGGCCGGCGTGGAGCTGGCTTGCCTGGGCGGCTTTCTTCGCCGCTGCGGCCGCTGCTGTGTCGTTGCTGCCGGCGCCGCGGCCGTTGCAGGCTGCGCCGATGCCGTCGCCCGAGACGGCCGCCGTGCCGGCGCATTAAGCTCGAACCTTCCGCCATGCCGTCGAACCACCTCTGCCATTCCCATGCTTGACGATCGCGACGCAGCCTTCATGCGCGAGGCTCTGGCTCTCGCTGCCCTGGGCATCGGCCTGACCGACCCGAACCCGCGGGTCGGCGCCGTCATCACCACCGCCGACGGCCGGGTGATCGGCCGTGGCCACACCCAGGAAGCCGGCGGGCCGCACGCCGAGGTGATGGCGATGCGTGATGCCGTCGCCAACGGCGAGTCGCTCACGGGCGCCACGGCCTACGTCACGCTGGAGCCGTGTGCACACCATGGCCGCACGCCACCGTGCTGCGACGCCCTGGTCAAGGCGGGCATCCAGCGTGTGCTCAGCGCGATGTCGGACCCGAACCCGCTGGTCGCCGGCCAGGGTGTCGCCCGCATGCGGCAGGCCGGCGTCGAAGTGATCGAACTCGACGGCGGGCCGCTGCAGCAGGAAGCGGTCGAACTCAACATCGGCTTTTTCGCGCGCATGCGCCGCGGCACGCCCTGGGTACGGCTGAAGGTGGCGGTGTCGCTCGATGGCCGCACCGCGCTGCCCGATGGCACCAGCCAATGGATCACCGGCGAAACAGCACGCACCGACGGCCATGCCTGGCGCAAACGTGCCGGCGCCGTGCTCACCGGCGTTGGTACCGTGCGCGACGACGACCCGCGCATGGACGTGCGTCTCGTGCCGACAGCACGGCAGCCGCTGCGTGTGATCGTCGACTCTTCGCTGCGCACACCGCCATCGGCGCGCATGCTGGACACGCCGGGCCGCACGTTGATCTACGCAGCCAGCGACGACGCCCGCGCACGCGAGGCGCTCGAAACACGTGGCGCCGAGGTGGTGCTGCTGCCAGACGCGGCGCGCCGCGTCGACCTCGCCGCCGTGCTGCGCGATCTCGGCCAGCGCGGCATCAACGAGTTGCACGTCGAGGCCGGCGCGGTGCTCAACGGCGCGTTGGTGCAGGCCCGCCTGGTCGACGAATTCCTGGTCTACATGGCGCCGCTGATCGTCGGGCCGGGACGCGAATTTGCCGGCCTCGCGCCGCTGTCGCGGCTGCAGGACGGGCTGCGCCTGCGCTGGGGCGAGGTCACGCGCCTCGGCGAAGACCTGCGGCTGCTGGCGCGCGTCGTCGAAGGCTAGGCCATGGCAAACGGTGCGCTCGACGGCGTCCTGCAGGTGCGTATTGCCCGACCCACGGCCGCGCTCGCGCCGCTGCAGGCCTTCTACCGCGAACGCATCGGACTCGCGCCGGTGGCTTCGTTTGCCGGGCACGCCGGTTTCGACGGAGCGATCCTGGCCGCCGCGCCTGGCGGTGCGCACTTCGAATGCACGCAGGGCCCCGCGCACACCGATCCGCCCGCTGGCCACACCCCGTGGCAATTGCGCTGGCGCACCGAGACCGAACTGCTGCGCGACCCCGACGGCCATCTCTGTGGGCGGCCCGACACGAGCGCATCGGCCGCCGACGTCGTCTTCACGCGCAGCACCGCCCGCCTGGAGCGTGTGGCGCGTTTCTACGCCGAAGGACTCGGCCTCGCAGCCCGCGGTGCCGATGGCGCAGTCGAGTTCACGCTGCCCGCAGGCCATGGCGTGTTGCGCCTTGTCGGCGACGACACCCTGGCCGCGTTGCCGACGGTCGAGGACCTGGTGGTCTTCTACTTCGCCGACGCCGCGGCCCGTGCGGCCTGCCTGGCGGGCCGCTTCGCCGACGCACCCACACTGCGCACCCACAACCCCTGGTGGCACGAGCGTGCCGTCTGCATTGCCGACCCGGACGGCTTCGGGTTGGCGTTCGCGCTCGCGTGAGGGTGAGTGTGAGGGTGCGAGGGCGCAGGACCGAGGCCTCAGGGCCGGCGGCCGGCCTGGGCCCGGTACCAGGCCGCGGCCTGCCCGCGCGACGCGAGGTCGAGTTTGTCGAGAATGTTCGCGACATGGCGCTTGACGGTGTGCGGGCTCAGATCGAAGGCACGCGCGATCAGCTTGTTGCTGTCGCCGGCAGCGATGCGCTCCAGGACCTCGGCCTCGCGTTCGGACAGTTCGGACTGCAGCGGCCGGCCGGCCGTTGCTGCCGCGCTGGCAGGCATTGCACCGGGTTCACCGCGCAGCCGGCGCGCGAGTGCCGCCGTCTCCTGCAGCCGCGCCACGGCCTCGGCCGGCAGGGCGCCGGCCCAGGGCGCCTGCGCCAGCGCCGTCAAGGTGTCGGCACCCGCCAGCAACAACGGACCTGGTTCGCCGCCATCGGCCAGCGTGTGCAACAGCGGCGCCAGTGACGCCGCGGCCTCGTGCGGCCTGTGCAGTTGCAAGGCGGCCTGCGCATGCACCGCGCGCAGCGCCGCTGCGATGCCGAGCGCGTCCACCGCATCGACCGCAGCGAGCCGTGGCGCCAGTTGCTGTGCCGCGGCTGCCGCTGCGCCGTCGTGCAACGCCAGCCGCGCCACCAGCAGCGCGCGTGCGTGGCCCATGCAAGGCCATTCGCGGTTGCCGGGGTGGGCCGTCAGCGCCGCGGTGGTGGCGCGTGCATGCGCCCAGTCGCCGACCGCGGCCGCGAAATGCGCGGCAAGGTACAGGTAGACACCGCGCCAGCTGTCCCGGCGCTCGGGGTCGCGGTCCACGTCTTCGATCATCGTGTCCGTGGCCTGCCGCAGCGTGGCGCGGTCGCCGCGCAGCACGCTGGCGGCAGCGCGCAGCGCAAGAATCGGTATGCGCAGGCTGCGTGGTTCGCCGAGCCAGCGCGCGTCGGCCTGCGCCTGCCCGGCCAGCTGTTCGGCGTCGTCGAGCCGGCCCTGCCACAGCGCGAGCCAGGCTGCCAGCATCTGCGCGGCGCAGCGCAGCGGTGCGTGGCTGTCGCCGGCCACCGACAGCGCCAGCGCGATCCAGCGCGCCATCGGTGCCTGCAGGCCGGGCCGGCCGACGAGCATGAAGTGCGGAACGCACACCGCCCACAGCGGCGGCGGCGCGATGCCGGCCAGGCCTGCCGGCCCCGCCGATGCCGCGCGCTCGCCGGTGAGCAGGCCGATCAGCGTGCCCAGGTGCCGCGCCGGGCCGTCGGCCGGGCCGCGCGCGCCGGTTTCCCAGTAGCCCATCAGCCAGACCAGCGCTTCGGTGTCGCGCTCCAATACCTGCTCGCGCAACGCCGCCAGCCGCGCCGACGCACCATCGAGGTCGCCCACCGCCGTGGCGGCGACGATGGCCAGCGCCTCGGTGCGGCGCGCCAGTGCGTCCATGCCGGCCTGGGCAAAACCGGGGGCGGCGCGCTGCATCGATGCGGCCATCGTCACCCATTCGAAACGCGGCCAGGCGATCAGGCCGCGCACATAGGCCAGCTGCGGCGACAGCGCGCGCAAGCCAGGCGGAAACTGCTCGATCAAGCGCAGCACCGGCGCGCCGGCACCGGCGGCCAGCAGCGCAGGTGCCGACTGCAGCAGCGTCTGCTCGGCGCTGCCGACGTCGCCGGCGCGCAGCAGCCAGCCGACGCGGCGCATCGCATCGTCTTCGCCCGCGGCGGCGTGGCGGAACAGGCTCGGCAATTCGGCGGCATGTTCGCGCTGCAGGCGGTCTTCGAGGAACTCGCGGAACAGGTCGTGCAGGCGCAGCGTCGGCTCATCGCTGTCCAGCGCGGTGACGAAGAGCCCACGGCGCTCGATGTCGTCGAGCCACAGCGCTGCGCGGGCGTCTCCGGAGACCGCCGCGGTCCGTGTCGCGGTCAGTTCCGGCAGCACCGAGGTGCGCAGCAGGAAGGCCTGCAGCGGCGGCGGCAAGGTGTCGAAGACTTCGCTGGCCAGGTAGTCGAAGAGATGGCGCTGCGTCGTCAGCGTCGCTGCGCGGCCGGCCCCGGGTGCGACCTGCAGGCTCAGCCGCAACCCGGCGGCCCAGCCATCGGTGCGTGCCAGCAGGTCGGCCACACGCGGGTCGTCGGCCGCCAGGCCGGTCCAGCGCGCGACTTCGTCGCTGTCGAAGCGCAGGTCGGCCGCGCGCAGTTCGGCCAGTTCGCCGCGTGCGCGCCAACGCGCCAGCGGCAGCGCCGGCTCGTTGCGCGACAACAGCACCACCGACCAGGCCGAAGGCAGGCGTTCGACGAGTTGCGCGATCAGCGCCAGCGCCGCCGCGTCGCGCAGCCGGTGCACGTCGTCGAAGACCAGCACGCCGCACACGGCTTCGGCCGCGGCCAGCGCATTGACGAGGCGGCCGACGGCTTCACGCTGGGTCGCCGGCTGCGCTGCGGCGGCGACCAATGCGTCGGGCGCGATGCGCCAGGGCAGGTCGAAGGGGTCGAGTGCGGCGATCAGGCACGCCATCAGCAGCGGCGCGTCGTCGTCTTCGTCCAGCGACACCCAGGCCACCGCGGTGCCGGGCGCCAGCCGCGCCAGCTGCTGCGACATGGCCACCGTCTTGCCGCTGCCCGCTGGCGCGGCAAGCAGGGTCACGTTGGCGCTGGCCAGCGTGGCGGTCAGCATGTTCTCGAGCGCCGGCCGCGCGACCAGGTCGGCGCGTGGGCGCGGCGGCTGGATGCGTGTGCGGGCAAAGGTGATCGGGGCGGCGTCGGCCTGGGTCATGGAGCGATCGTAACCAGCGGCGGCACACGCCTAAGATCGGCCGCTGCCTCAAGGAACCGTGCATGAACCCGCCCAGCCGCCCGATCGACCCGCCGTTCGATCCGCCCAATCCGCTGCAGGCGTTGCAGGCGGCCATGGCGGCGCTGGAGTCGCAGCGGGTGTTGCTCGGCGACGCCGTCGTCGACGCGGCGGTGGCCGGCCTGCAGGCACAGTGGCAGGCGCTGCAGGCCGGGGCGTCTGCTGGCGAGGTCGAGCCGGCGCAGAAGAGCCAGGCGTTGCGGCTGGTCAGCATCCTGTTCCTGGACGTGGTGGGTTCCACCTCGCTGGCGCAGCAGCTGGACCCGGAAGAGATCCACGTCGTCATCGATGGTGCGCTGGTGCGTTTCACCGACATCGTGCAGCGCCACGGCGGGCGTGTCCTGCAGTACGCGGGTGACAACCTGCTGGCCGGCTTCGGCGCCGACGAGGTGCACGAAGACGACGCCGAGCGCGCCGTGCGCTGTGGCCTGGCGCTGCTGGCCGAGGGCCGGCGCTTCGGCGACGAAGTGCAGGCCGTGCACGGCCACGGCGGCTTCGGTGTGCGCGTGGGCATCCACTCCGGCGACGTGCTGCTGGGCGGCGGCGTCGATGCCGAGGGCACGATCCGCGGCAGCGCCGTCAACGTCGCCGCGCGTGTGGAGCAGAGCGCACCGGTGGGCGCGCTGCTGATCAGCGTCGACACCTACCGCCTGGTGCAGGGCCGCTTCGATGTGCAGGAAGGGCAGGCCTTGCGCGCCAAGGGCATCGACACGCCGTTGCTCAGTTTCGTGGTCGAACGCGAGCGCCCGCGCAGCGCGCTCAGCGTGCGGCGTGGCGTCGAAGGCGTCACCGCCGCCCTGGTCGGGCGCGACGCCGATCTGGCGCAGATGCACAGCGCCTGGGCCGCCGTGCAGGCCGGGCGAACACTGCAGGGGCTGACGCTCGTCGCCGACGCCGGCCTGGGCAAGACCCGGCTGCTGGCCGAGTTCGAAGCCGGTCTGTCGGCAAACGACACGGGCAGCGGCGCGTTGCGTGCCAGCGCGCATCCGCAAGGGCTGCACCAGCCCTACGGCGTGATCCGCGACCTGCTGTTCCGGCGTTTCGATGTGCAGGACAGCGACCCGCTGGCGCTGGCGCAGAGCAAGCTGGCCGCCGGCCTGGCGCCGCTGTTCGGCGACCGTGCCCAGGAGCAGACCGCGCTGCTGGGCCAGCTGATCGGCCTGGACTACAGCAGCAGCCCCTTCATCGCCGGCATCTTGCAGGACGGCAGACAACTGCGTGCACGCGCCTTCCACGCCTGGGTCGAGTACCTGCGCCTGTTGTGTCTCCAGTGTGCCCAGCTGCAGCCGCCGGCCGTGCGGGTGCCCGTGCTGGTGCTGATGCTGGACGACCTGCACTGGGCCGACGACGGCTCGCTCGATGCCGTGGCGCACCTGGCCAGCGCGGGCCAGGACCTGCCGCTGCTGCTGCTGTGCGCAGCGCGGCCCGAGCTGCTGGACCGGCGGCCCGGCTGGGGCGCCGCCTGGCCGGCACACCGGCACCTGGTCTTGCAGCCGCTGGGTGCAGGCGAGCGGCAGGCGCTGGCCGGCGCGCTGCTGCAGCCCCTGGGGCAGCATGCGGACGCGCCGAAGCTGCACCGCCTGTTGATAGCGCGCACCGACGGCAACCCGTTCTACATGGAAGCGCTGCTGCAGATGCTGGTGGACCAGGGTGTGCTGGTCACCGCCACCACACCCTGGCAGCTGGCGGTTGAAGGCCTGAACGAACGGCAGGTGCCGAGCACGCTGGTGGGCGTGCTGCAGGCCCGGCTGGACGCGCTGCTGGCACCGCAGCGGCGTGCGCTGCAGCAGGCCAGCGTCGTCGGCGCCGTGTTCTGGGACGACGCGCTGGCGTCGCTGAACGCACACGCACCGTCCGCGCTGCGGGCGCTGTGCCAGCGTGCGCTGGTGCTGGCCCAGGAGCACAGCGCCTTCGGCGACGCCGAGGAGTTTGCCTTCCGCCACCACCTGCTGCACGAAGTGACCTACGGCACCGTGCTCAAGCGCGACAAGCGCGAGCAGCACCACCGCGCCGCGCTCTGGCTGGAAGCGCGCAGCGCCGGCCGCGGTGCGGAGTTCGCGGGCCTGATCGCCGAGCACTTCGAGCGCGCCAGCGTGCCCGAGCGCGCCGCCGAACACTGGGCGCAGGCCGCGCAGGAAGCGATGGTCCGCCATGCCGACAGCGCCGCGCTGGCGCACGCCGACCGCGCGCTGGCGCTGGACACAGGGGGCGGCCACCCCGAGCGCCAGTTCGCGCTGTTGCGCGTGCGGGCCAATGTGTGGTCGCGCCGCGGCGACGTGAACGAACACGAAAAGGCAGTCGCGGCGCTGGAAGCCCTGGCAGACGCACAGGGCGACGCCGTGCTGCGGCTCATCGCGGCGCAGAGTCGGATGCACCGCCAGTGCCTGAACGGCGACTACGAAGCGGCCCATCTGCTCGGCACGCAGCGCCTGGCCGCGGCCGCAACGCGGGCGCCGACCGAAGCCGCGAAGACGCACAACACCTTGATCATGGCGCTGGGCCGCCAGGGTCGCCACGACGAAGCCCGCACACATGCGCAGGCGGCCCTGACGTTGGCGCGCGCCGCCGGGGATGCCTACACCGAAGCCTCAGTGCTCAACAACCTGAGCGTGGGCTACCTGGCCGAACGGCGGTTGCCCGAGGCCACGGCCAGCGGCGAGCAGGCGCTGGCCGTGTACCAGCGCATCGGCAGCCGCTACGGTGCGGCCATCGCGATGCTGAACCTGGCATTGGCAGCCGAGTACCGCGGCCAGCTGAGCCCCGCGCGTGACCAGCTGCTGCAGTTGCTGCCGCTGTGCGACGCCATCGACCACCAGCAGATCGGCGCCCAGGCACGCTGCAACCTGGCCGGCATCCTGGCCGAACTGGGGCCGCCGCAGGCTGCGCTGGACCACGCCCGCGACGGCATCCGCATGGGGGCGAAGATGGGCGACCGCTACATCCAGACCACCGGCCACGCGGCCGCTTTCGAAGCCTGCTTCCGGCTGGGCCTGTGGCGCGAGGCGATCACACACGGGCAGCAGGCGCAGGCGGGTTATGCGGCCAGCGGCGAGCCGGCGAACGCGCTGGCCTGCGAAGCCGGCGTCGCGTGCGCCATGCAGCAGGCCGGCGACGGCGCCGCGGCACGGGCCGGCGTCGAAGCCGTGCTGGCCGCGGTGGCCGGCCGCGGCGGCTGGCAGCACGACGAGGCTGAAGCCGCCATCGGCTGCACCCGCGTGCTGGCGCAGCAGCAAGACCCCCGCGCCGCCGCCACACGGGCGGCCGCCCGCAGCGCCTTGATGGCGCAGGCGGCGTCGTTTGCAGACCCCGTCGAGCGCGAGCAGTTTTTGCAGTCGACGGCGTCGCGGCGCGAAATGCAGTTCGCGTAGCGGCATCAGCCGGGCCGGCGTGCCGAACGGTGCGTACGCGGGCGCTGTCAAAACTTACCTTTCGGTTCAATCTCACCCCCTATTTGAGCCCCCGATCGTGGGGCTTGTAACCCACAGAAACGCGGCGGCGCCCTAGATTGACTCGCCCTCAATGGATCACTGGAGTGCCGAATGAAATCACCGTTCAATTTCCTGGTACCGATGGCCCTTATGGCAGCAACTGCTGCGCAGGCGGCGCCGCCGGTGCCCACATCGCTGAGCCCCGGCTTCACTTTCCAGCAGTACACCGACACGTCGACAACGGTCGGTATCGGACAGGTCGACGTCGACAACGTCCTGTACTACATCGACGAGAAGACGGCGGCGAGTCCGTTCTGCCCGGTCGCGTCTTGCAAGTCGTTTCTGATCTTCTTCGACCCGGCTACCGTCGGCACGAACGTTCAGGCCACGCTGCAATTCGATGCGCCCATCGTCGCCACTTTCGGGCAGGGCCTGATACTGGGGCCTGTGCAGCTTCTCTTGACCACACCGGGCTACGGCGCAAACGGCTACACGTACTTTCCGATCGTCTTCACGGGGCCGGAGGATGTCGGCCTGGAGACTTCCGACTTCGTCACCGTCGCCGGAAACCAGTTGACGATCAACTGGACCGCTGCCGACCCCGGAGACCATTTGCGTGTGCTGGTCGCCGTGCCGGAAGCCAGCACCAGTGCGCTGCTTGCGGCCGGCCTGCTGGCCGTCGGCTGGCTGGCACGGCGCCGGCGGCGCGAACCGAGCGCTGGGGCGACGGGTCGCGTTTGAACTGCGCTGCCGAGACATCGGGCTGGGGTCGCCATGGACGCGCCCGACCTCGCCCAGATTGCCGCCGTTGAAATGCGCGCGAATGGCCTCGAGCCGGTGTTTGCACCCGAGGCCCTTCGCGAAGCTGAACAGTGTGCCCAGGCCGGCCCGCAGCGCTCAGGCGACATCCGTGATCTGCCGGGCCGCCAGTGGTTCTCGATCGACAACGTCGACACGCTCGATCTGGACCAGTTGACCTGGGCCGAAGCCTTGCCCGACGGCAGATTGCGGCTCGCCGTGGCGGTGGCCGATGTCGATGCGCTGGTGCACAGAGGCGGCAGTGTTGACGCCCATGCCGCGGCGAACACCACCTCGGTCTACACGGCCGCCGGTGTCTTCCCGATGCTGCCGCCGCTGTTGTCGAACGACTGCACGTCCTTGCACGAAGGCCAAGAGCGGCTTGCCGTGGTCGTCGAGATGAACATCGACCGGGAGGGATCGGTCACCGACGCTCAGCTGTACCGCGCCGCGGTGCGCAACCATGCCAAGCTCGATTACGACAGCGTCGCGGCATGGCTCGAAGGGCAGGCGCCGCCGCCGGCCGCCATCGCCACCCATGCATCGCTGCAAGCGCAGCTGCGGCTGCACGATGAGGCGGCCCGCAGCCTGCGGCAATGGCGCCAACAGCGTGGTGCCTTGAACGTGTCGACGTCCCAGGCTCGGCCGGTGTTTGACAAGGGCGAACTGGTGGACCTGCGCGCCGACCGGAAGAACCGGGCCAAGGAGCTGATCGCTGACATCATGATCGCGACCAACGGCGCCACCGCCCGCTTCCTGATCGAACATCGCCAGCCCTCATTGCGCCGGGTGTTGCAGCAACCCAGGCGCTGGGACCGGCTGGTGCAACTGGCGCAGCAGCACGGTGCCATCCTGCCGACGGCGCCCGATGCGTTGGCGCTGGACCGCTTCCTGACCGCACGCCGCCAGGCCGAGCCGTCCAGCTTCGAAGATCTGTCGCTGGCCGTTGTGAAGCTGCTGGGGTCGGGCGCCTACGCGGCTGCGCCTCCAGACGCACCGCCGGCCGGCCACTTCGGTCTGGCCGTCAACGACTATGCCCACTCCACCGCGCCGAACCGCCGCTTCGTTGACCTCGTCACGCAGCGGATTCTGAAGGCGACGCTGGCGCAGCAGGCAACGCCCTATTCGATGGACGAGCTCGATGCCATTGCGCAGCGGTGCACCATGCAGGAGGATCGTGCCTCAACGGTAGAGCGGCGTGTGCTCAAGGCGGCTGCCGCCTATCTGCTGCAGGGCCGCATCGGCGAAAGCTTCGACGCCATCGTGACCGGCGTCGCGTCGAAGGGCACGTTCGTTCGCATCAACGCCCCCATGGTGGAGGGTCGGATGGTGCGCGGGTTTGAGGGTCTGGACGTGGGTGATGCGGTGCGCGTGAAGCTGCGCAGTGTCGACTTCGACCAGCGATTCATCGACTTCGAGAGCGTCTAGCAACCGGCGCCGGCCGCACCGGCGTCGGCGGCGGCGCGCCGGGTGCGCAACGACCCGCCCCCCAATACCAAGCGCATATTCCCCACCGTATGGGGGTCACGCCGATTCAAAGCGCCGCCTAATATTCCAACAGACCCGCTGGAGAATACTCATCGGGTCGCAGTTGAATCTTGTTTGTTTTCTGTCCAGGGGAGCATAGATATGTCCAGAAACTTTTTCGTCCCGATGATTTCGATACTCGCGCTGGTCGGCGCCACCGGCGCCGGCGCGCAGCCCAAACCTGACGTCGTCAACAACGGCAACGCCTGGAGTATTACTTTCTTCGATGATTCTTCGCCGAACCATAGCCAGTGGGCGACGCAGAATCTCTGTTTCTACACCACCGGCATGGTCGGCACGCAGCTCGCCGGCACGTGGTATTCGACCACGTTCTACGACTGGAACGGCACCTGGCGCCAGGAAGGCGACCAGGTGTTCATGACCGGCGACTATGCCGGCGACGTCAACGGCAATGCCGTCGGCCACGACGGCATGGAATGGCAATTGGTGACGGCCGAACGCACCTCGGAAGGTTTTGGCCACTGGAAGGAATGGCGTGAAAACGGCGGCACCGGCCAGATCATCGGTTTCGGCAATGCCAAATTCAAGCGCCTCGGCAGTTGCACCTTGCAGCCGCCGGTCGGCACTGATTTCGCGACGCTCGAGAAAATGGTCATGACGGAAAGCATGAAGGCGCCGCGCCGCTACCGCAAGGATGGCAAGGAAGCATTCGGCCCGAACGACGCCGAAATGGTGGCGCTGCCATAAAGCTGGAGCCGATATTCATCCTGGCGCCGGCTCGGATGATTGCACCGGACATTCACGACAACGGGCCCAGCGCCGAGGACCAGCGCGCCGCACGTTGCGCTGGAACGTTCCGAACGCTCACATCGTGTTGCAGCGGGTGACGCAATGCCGCTTAAGCTGGCCCGATGTTTGGATCACGCAAAGCGATTGTCTTCGACCCCTACCGCGGCCGGCGCCGTCGCGCCGTGCCGACCTGGCTGCTGCTGTTGGTGTTGGGCATCGCGCTCGGCATCGCTGCCGTGGTCACGGTGCAGCACAAGCTGCTGCCGCCGCGGCTGACCGCTGCCGACTCGCAGGCACTGCGCGAATCGTTCAAAACGGCTGACGCCGAACGTGAGCGGCTGCTGCATGAGCGCGACAGCTTGCGGCAGCAACTCGACAAGGCGAACACCGAGGCGCAAAAACGTGACACGGCGCTGAGCGCTGCGCAGAGCGCTGCCGAACGTGCGCGCGCCGACCTGGCGGCGCTGCTCGCGACCTTGCCACGCGACCCGCGGGCGGCGCTGAACGCCGTCGAAGTGCGCGCCGGCCGCTTCACGGCGCGCCGCGGCAGCCTGGACTACGAGGTCGTGCTGACGCGGCGCAAGGCCGCCAAGCCGCTGGCCGGCGTGTTGCAGCTTGTGGTTGCCGGGGCATCGGCCGGCGGCAAGCCGATGACGCTGACGATGGAGCCGGTGGTCTTGTCGGTCGACGGCCACGAGATCGTCAGCGGCTCGATGCGCCTGCCCGACGACTTCACGCCGCGCCAGACGACGGTGCAGGTGCTCGACCGGCCGGCGGGGCGTTCGCTGGGCATGCGGGTGCTGAACGTGGAAGGCCCCAACGCCTGACCGTCATTCCGCGAGCTGCAGTCCGTGCCAGCCGCCGCCGAGCGCCTGGATCAGCGCCACCGCCGTGGTCTGCCGGTCGGCCATCAGTTGCACCAGCGCGCGGCGTGCGCTCAGCGCCGTGGCCTGCGCGGTGACGACCTCGGTGTACGAAACCTGGCCTGCTTCATAACGGCGCTGCACCTGCGCCTGCACCTGCGCGGCCGCGTCGGCGGCCTGGCGGCGCAAGGCCTCCTGCTGCGCCAGCACACGCGTGGCGGCGAGCTGGTCTTCGACGTCCTGGAACGCGACCAGCACGGTCTGGCGGTAGCGCGCCACGGCCGCGTCGGTGGCCGCGCTGGCGGCGTTGACACGCTCGCGGGTGGCGCCGGCGTCGAACAGCGTCTGCGCTGCCGACACGCCCAGCGACCACAGCAGGCTCGACGCATTGAACAGCGAACTCACGGCGCTGGCGCCGACGCCGGCCGATGCGTTGAGGCCCAGGCTGGGATAGAAGGCCGACTGCGCGATGCCGATCTGCGCGTTGGCCGTCGCCACGCGGCGCTCGGCCGCGGCGATGTCGGGCCGGCGCTGCAGCAACGTCGAAGGCACGGCGATCGGTACCTCGGGCACGGTGGCGCGCCAGTCGGCCAGCGGCGGCAGCGCAAACTCGGCCGGCGTCTTGCCCACCAGCACGGCCATCGCATGTTCGAACTGCGCGCGTGTGCGTGCCAGGCCGATGGCGTCGGCCTGCGCGTTGGCGAGCTGGGTTTCGGCCTGCAGCACGTCGGTGCGCGCGGCGACGCCGGCGGTGTAGCGGTTGCGTGTGATCTGCAGCGAACGTTCGTAGCCGGTGATGGTGTCGGCCAGCAGCGCACGCTGCCCGTCGGTCTGGCGCAGGCCGAAATAGGCGACGGCCAGTTCACCCTGCGCCGACAAACGCGCCGATGCGAGATCGGCCGCGCTGGCCTGGGCGCTGGCCGCGGCACCGTCGGTGGCCGTGCGCAGGCGGCCCCAGACATCGGGTTCCCAGCTGGCGCCGATCGACGCCTGGAAGCTGTTGCGGGGGCCGTTGCCGCTGTCTGATCGGCTGGCGCCGCCACTGAGCGACACCACCGGAAACAGCGCGGCACGTTGCTCGGCCAGCAGCGCGCGCGCCTGGGCGTAGGCGGCAGCCGCCGCGGCGACGTTCTGGTTCGACACTGTCACTTGCGCGGCCAACTGGTCGAGCAGCGGGTCGCCGAACAAGGCCCACCACGGGCCGCGGTCGAGTGCATCGGCCGGTGCCGCGACCACCCAGCCTGCTGCCTGCTGGTAGGCCAGCGGCGCGGTGAACGCAGGGCGCTGGTAGGTCGGGCCAACCGCACAGCCGGCGGCGGACAGCAGCAGCGCCAGTGCAACGGCTCGGCAAGGCATCGAATTCATGGTGTTTCCGGTAGCGGGGCCACAGGGCCCGCGGTGCGTGCGAGCCGGGCATCGCCGGGGCCGCGGCGCCGCAGTTTGTCGAGCAGCACATAGACCACGGGGGTGGTGATCAGCGTCAGGAACTGGCTGGCGATCAGCCCGCCGATGATGGTGATGCCCAGCGGCCGCCGCAGCTCGGCGCCTTCGCCGAAGCCGATGGCCAGCGGCAGGGCGCCCAGGGCGGCGGCCAGCGTCGTCATCAGGATCGGGCGGAAGCGCAGCAGGCAGGCCTCGCGCACGGCGTGCACGGCAGTGAGGCCGCGCGAGCGTTCGGCCTCGAGCGCGAAGTCGATGATCAGGATCGCGTTTTTCTTGACGATGCCGATGAGCAGGAAGACGCCGATCAACGCGATGACCGAGAAGTCCATGCGGAACAGCAGCAGTGCAACCACCGCGCCGAAGCCGGCCGACGGCAGCGTCGACAGCACCGTGATCGGGTGCACCAGGCTTTCGTACAAGACACCGAGCACGATGTAGATCACGACGATGGCCGCCACGATGAGCAGCGGCTGTTCCTGCTGCGACTGCTGGGCGCTGCGGGCGCTGCCCTGGAAACTGCCGCGCACGTTGGTCGGCATGCGGATCTGTGCCTGGGCGCGTTTCACCGCGGCCTGGCCGTCGGCCAGGATCACGCCTTCGGGCAGGTTGAACGACACCGTGGTGGCGAGTTCGCCGTCCTGGTGGTTGACGGACGTGGGCGTCGAGCTCTCGGCGTAACTCGCGATGGCCGACAGCGGCACCATGCGCGTCACCGCGGCGCTGACCGCCTGGCCGGTGGACGAGTCGCGCAGGCCCGGGTTGATGGCGCTGCTGGTGTCCGTTGTCGTGCTGGCCCCTGCGGTGCCGGCGGGTCCGCGTGCCGGCACCTGCACGTCGTTCAGTGCCAGCGGGCTGCGGGCGTACCGTGGCGCCACTTCCATGATCACGCGGTACTGGTTCAGTTCGTCGTAGACCGTGGCCACCTGGCGCTGGCCGAAGCCGTCGTAGAGCGCGTTGTCGATGTCGCGTGCCGTGATGCCCAGCTTGGCGGCGCTGCCGCGGTCGACCGTGACGTAGGTCTCGACGCCGTTTTCCTGCTGGTCGGTGTCGACATCCACCAGGTCGCTCTGCAGTTTCATCGCGTCGGCCAACCTCAAAGCCCACAGCTTCAGGTCGGCGGCGTTGTCGCTCTTCAGCGTGTACTGGTAGGTCGAATTGCTCTGCCGGCCGCCCATGCGCAGGTCTTGCACCGGGTTCAGGAACAGCGAGACACCCGTCACGCGGGCCAACTGCGGCCGCAGCCGCGCGATCACCGCCTGGCCCGCAACGTCACGTTCGGCCACCGGCTTCAGGTTGACGAACAGGAAGCCGCCACCGGCGCGGCCACCGCCGGTGAAGCCGACCACCGTGTCGACCGCCGGGTCGCGCCGGATGATGTCGACCAACTGCTGCAGCTTGCCCTGCATGGCCTGGAACGAGATGCTCTGGTCGGCGCGCAGGCCGCCGTTGATCTGCCCGGTGTCCTGCTGCGGAAAGAAGCCCTTGGGCACGGCCACGAACAGGTAGGCGTTGAGGCCGATCACCGTGAACAGGATCAGCATCACCAGCGCGCGGCTGGCCAGCGCCCAGTCCAGGCTGACGGCGTAGATGCGGTGCAGGCGGTCGAAGCCCCGCTCGAAGCGTTGCGAGATCCAGCCCGCTTGCTTCGCCGGGTCGGCCGGTTTCAGCAGCCAGGCGCACATCATCGGCGTCGTGGTCAGCGAGATGACGAGCGAGATCATCACCGCCGCCGACAGCGTGACCGCGAACTCCCGGAACAGCCGGCCGACCTGCCCGCCCATGAACAGCAGCGGGATGAACACCGCAATCAGACTCAAGCTGATCGACAGCACCGTGAAGCTGACCTCGCGTGCGCCGAGCAGCGCCGCCTGCATGCGGCCCATGCCGTCTTCGATGTGGCGGGCGGTGTTTTCGAGCACGACGATGGCGTCGTCGACGACGAAGCCGGTGGCCACCGTCAGCGCCATCAGGCTCAGGTTGTTGAGGCTGAAACCCAGCAGCAGCATCACGCCGAAGGTGCCCAGCAGCGACACCACGGTGGCCACCGCCGGGATGACGGTGGCGCGCGCGCTGCGCAGGAAGGCGCTGACCACCAGCACCACCAGCACGATGGCGATGAGCAGCGTCACCTCCACCTCGTGCAGCGAAGCGCGGATGGAGTTGGTGCTGTCCGACGCCACCTGCAGCTTCACGTCCTGCGGCAGCTGCGCCTGCAGCTCGGGCAGCAGCGCGCGGATGCCGTCGACCGTCTCGATGACGTTGGCGCCGGGCTGGCGCGTGATCAGCACCACCACCGCCGGCTGGCCGTTGAACAAGCCCAGCGTGCGGGTGTCTTCGACGCTGTCGATGACCTCGGCCACGTCGGCCAGGCGGATGGCCGCGCCGTCGCGCCAGGCCACCACCAGGCCGCGGTAGTCCGACGCCTGGCGGCCGCCGCCGGCGGCGTTGGCGCTGTAGATCTGCAGCCGGCGGCCGTTGCCTTCGATCGCACCCTTGGGCCGGCTGGCGGCGCCGGACTGCAGCGCCGCGCGCACGTCTTCCATGCTCAGGCCGTAGCGGTTCAGCGCAAACGGCAGCAGCTCGACGCGCACCGCCGGCAGCGAACCGCCGCCGAGTTCGACATCGCCAACACCATCGGCCTGCGCCAGCTTCTGCTGCACGATGTTCGACACCGCGTCGTAGATCTGGCCCGGGCTGCGTGTGGCCGAGGTCAGCGCCAGGATCATCACCGGCGCGTCGGCCGGGTTCGCCTTGCGGTAGGTCGGGTTGCTGCGCAGCGTGGCCGGCAGGTCGGCGCGTGAGGCATTGATGGCCGCCTGCACCTCGCGCGCCGCGGCGTCGATCTTGCGGTTCAGCTCGAACTGCAGGCTCACGCGCGCCGAGCCGCCGCCGCTGTTCGACGTCATCTCGGTGACGCCGGCGATGACACCGAGCCGGCGCTCCAGCGGCGTGGCGACGCTGGTCGCCATGGTCTCGGGGCTGGCGCCGGGCAGGCGGGCGCTGACCGAGATCGTCGGGTAGTCCACCTGCGGCAGCGGCGACACCGGCAGCGCAAAGAAGGCGCCGATGCCGGCCAGCGCGACACCCGCCGTCAGCAGCACGGTGGCGATGGGGCGTCGCACGAAGAAGGCAGAAAAGCTCATGACTTCCGCCGCCAGCGCCGGCCCAGCTTGTCGAAGCCGAGATAGATCACCGGTGTGGTGAACAGCGTCAGCAGCTGGCTGACGATCAAACCGCCGAAGATGCTGATGCCCAGCGGCCGGCGCAGTTCAGCGCCTTCGCCGAAACCCAGCATCAGCGGCACCGCGGCGAACAGGGCGGCCAGCGTCGTCATCAGAATCGGCCGCAGCCGCAGCAGCGCGGCCTGGTGGATGGCGTCGCGCGGCGACTTGCCTTCGTTGCGTTCGGCGTCGATGGCGAAGTCGATCATCATGATCGCGTTCTTCTTGACGATCCCGATCAGCAGGATGATGCCGATGATGCCGATCACGCCCAGGTCCTGGCCTGCCAGCATCAGCGCCAGCAGCGCCCCGACGCCCGCCGATGGCAGCGTCGACAGGATCGTCAGCGGGTGGATGTAGCTCTCGTACAGCACGCCCAGCACGATGTAGACACACACCACCGCCGCCAGGATCAACCACAGCTGGCTGCTCAGCGACTGCTGGTAGGCGCCTGCCGCGCCGAGGAAGGTGAGCGTCACGCTGGCAGGCAGGTTGGCGTCGGCCGCCGCCTGCCTGATGGCATCGACCGCCTGGCCCAGCGACACACCCGGCGCGGTGTCGAAGCCCAGTGTGGTGGCCGGGTACTGCGCCACGTGTGTCACCTGCAGCGGCGCGGGGCGCTCCGTGATCCTGGCGATGGCCGACAGCGGCGTCGTCGCGCCCGAACTCGTCTTCAGGTGCAGCAGGCCCAGCGATTCGGGTGTGGTCAGCAGGTCGGGCCGCGCTTCGAGGATCACGCGGTACTGGTTGGTCTCGGTGAAGATGGTCGAGACGATGCGCTGGCCGAAGGCGCTGTACAGCGCGTCGTCCACGGAAGCGGCGCTGATGCCTAACCGCGACGCCGTGTCGCGGTCGATGTCGATAAAAGCCGCCAGCCCGGTGGCACCGGCGTCCGAGACCACGTTGCGCACCTGCGCCACGCCCTGCAGCCGCTGCGCCAGCGTGGTGGCCCACAACGTGACGGTGGCGTTGTCGGCACCTTCCAGCGACACGCGGTACTGCGTCGGGCCGCTCTCGGCGTCGATCGTCAGGTCTTGCGTCGGCTGCAGATAGATCGACACGCCGGCGACCTGCGACGCGCGCTCGCGCAGCCGGTCCATCGTCTGCTGCTGCGTGCCGCTGCGTTCGCGCTTCAGGTTCACCAGCAGCTTGCCGGTGTGCAGCATCGTGTTGTTGGCGGCATCGACGCCGATGAACGAGCTCAGGCTCTCGACGTCGGGGTCGGCCAGCAGCGCACGGGCCGCTGCCTGCTGCAGTTCCGACATGCGGGCGTACGACACCGACTGCGCGGTTTCGATGCGCACCTGCAGCTGGCCGGTGTCCTGCGTCGGGAACAGGCCCTTGGGGATCCACAGGTACAGCGCCACCGTCAGTAGCAACGTTGCCAGCGCCACCAGCAAGGTGGTGGTCTCGTGCCGCAGCACGACCTGCAGCGCGCCGTCGTAGCGGCGCACGACGCGGTCGAACACGCGCTGGAAACGCGCGCTCAGCGAACGCGGGTGTTCGGCGTCGCTGCTCTGCCGCAGCCAGCGTGCCGACATCATCGGCACCAGCGTCAACGACACGACGGCCGAGATCAGGATCGTGATCGCCAGCGTCACCGCGAACTCGCGGAACAGCCGGCCGACCACGTCGCCCATGAACAGCAGCGGGATCAGCACCGCGATCAGCGAGACCGTCAGCGAGATGATGGTGAAGCCGATCTGCGCCGCGCCCTTCAGCGCCGCGGCCATCGGCGTTTCGCCTTCTTCGATGTAGCGCGCGATGTTCTCGATCATCACGATCGCGTCGTCGACGACGAAGCCGGTGGCGATGGTCAGCGCCATCAGGCTCAGGTTGTTCAGGCTGTAGCCCAGCAGGTACATCGCGCCGCAGCTGCCGATCAGCGAGATCGGCACCGCCAGGCTGGCGATCACCGTCGCCCGCAGGTCGTGCAGGAAAGCGAAGATCACCAGCACCACCAGCGCCACCGCCAGCAGCAGTTCGATCTCGACATGGAGGACGGATGCCCTGATCCCTGTTGTGCGGTCGCTCAGCACGTGCACGCTCACGCTGGGCGGCAGGCCGGCCTGCAGCTCGGGCAGGCGGGCCTTGATGGCGTCGACGGTGGCGATGACGTTGGCGCCGGGCTGGCGCTGCACGTTCAGCACGATGGCGGGTTTCAGCTGGCCTTCGGCCCCGGCCCAGGCGCCGAGCTTGACGTTTTCGGCGCTGTCGACGATGCGGGCCACGTCGGTCAGCCGCACCGGCGCGTTGTTGCGGAAGGCGACGATCAGCTGCGCGTACTCGTTGGCCGTCAGCAGCTGGTCGTTGGCGTTGATGGTGTAGGCGCGTGTCGGGCCGTCGAAGCTGCCCTTGGCGCTGTTGGCGTTGGCCGCGCTGATGGCGGTGCGCACGCTGTCCAGGCCCAGGCCGTACGAGGCCAGCGCCTGCGTGTCGGCCTGGATGCGCACGGCCGGCCGCTGGCCGCCGCTGAGCGTGACCAGCCCGACACCGGACACCTGGCTGATCTTCTGCGCCAGCCGGGTGTTGACGAGGTTCTGCACCTCGGTCAGCGGCAGCGTGTCGGAGGTGATCGCCAGCGTCAGCACCGGCGCGTCGGCCGGGTTGACCTTGGCGTAGACCGGCGGCGCCGGCAGGTCGGCCGGCAGCAGCGAGCCGCCGGCGTTGATGGCGGCCTGCACCTCTTGTTCGGCCACGTCCAGCGTCTGGCCCAGGCCGAATTGCAGCGTGACGATCGAGACGCCGGCGGCGCTGGTCGAGCTCATGCGCTGCAGCCCGGACATCTGGCCGAAGTTGCGTTCCAGCGGTGCGGTGACGGTCTGGCTCATCACTTCGGGGCTGGCACCGGGGTACAGCGTCTGCACCTGGATGGTGGGGTAGTCCACCTGCGGCAGCGCCGACAGCGGCAGGAAACGGAAACCCAGCACACCGGCCAGCACGATGGCCAGCATCAGCAGCGAGGTGGCGACCGGCCGCTCGATGAACGGCCGCGACGGGCCGAGGGTAGGTGCCTCGGCGGCGTCGTCTGTTACGACGCTCACCGCAGCACCGCGTCGGAAGCGCGCCGGCGTGCGCCCGAGGCCGCACCCGAAGCGGCACCCGATGCGCCATGGCGCCGGCCACTGGCCGCGCCCGACGCCGGCGCATCACCCGGCAGCGTGACCCGGGCGCCGTCCTTCAGCCGGTCGGCGCCTTCGGTGATGACCTTCTCGCCCGCCTGCAGGCCCGAGGCGATGACCACCGTCTCGTCGGTGGCCGGGCCGCGTTTCACCGGCCGCGTCGACACCGTGCGCGCCGCTTCGTCGAGCACGTAGACGAACTCGCCGTTGCTGCTGTTGCGCAGCGCGGCCACCGGCACCACCACGGCGCCCGCCACGGTCTGCAACAGCAGGCGCACGTTGACGAACTGGTTCGGGAACAGCGCTTCCTTGGCGTTGGCAAAACGCGCCTTGGCGCGCACCGTGCCGGTCTGCGTGTCGACCTGGTTGTCCAGCGTGGCGAAGCGGCCTTCGCCCAGCACGGTGGCGCGTGTGCGGTCGAGCGCCGTCACCGGCAGCACGGCGCCGCTGGCCACACGCGCCTGGACCTCGGGCACACGGTCCTGCGGCAGTGAGAACTCGACATCGATCGGCGCTGTCTGCGTGATGACCGCGATGCCGTTGGTATCGCCGGCGCTGACGAGGTTGCCGATGTCGACCACACGCAGCCCGACACGCCCGGCAATCGGCGCGACGATGCGGCTGTAGCCCAGGTTCAGCCGCGCCGTACCTTCGGCGGCGCGGTCGCTGGTGGCCGTGCCTTCGAGCTGGCGCACCAGCGCGGCCTGGGTGTCGACGTCCTGGCGCGCGATGGAGTCCTGCTGCAGCAGCGTCTGGTAACGCTGCAGCGTCAGCCGCGCGTTGTCGAGTTGCGCTTCATCGCGCTGGCGCTGGCCGCTGGCCTGCATCAGCGCCATCTCGAACTGGCGCGGGTCGATGATCGCCAGCAGCTGCCCCTGGCGCACCATCTGGCCTTCCTTGAACAGCACCTGCTGCAGCACCCCCGAGACCTGCGGCCGCACCGTCACCGTGGCCGCGGGCGTGACCGTGCCCAGCGCTTCGACGGTGATCGGCACGTCGGCCTTCGTGGCCGTGGCGACACCGACCGTGGTGGCCGCCGCGCCGCGCCCCCCCGCGCGCCCACCCGCCGCGGGCGCTGCCGGTTCGCGGTGGGTCAAGTACCAGGCCAGCGCCACCAGCGCCGCCAGCGCGAGCAAGGCCACGACGCTGATCCAGAGGCGCGATCGCTGCGGGCGGGACGATGGAGGCGCGTGCGGTGAACGTGGCGGCACGCTGTCTTCGAGCGGCGCATCGGGCTTCGGTTCAAACGGGGGCATCAGGCTGTCCAGTCCGGCTGTCTGTCGGCGAGCTGGAGAGTACAACCGCTGAATGTTGCCGGTCTGTGTGTTGGCCGGTTGCGCAACTTCACCGGCCGGAGAAGGATAGCCGCGGCCGGCCGGGCCGCTCAACGTTCGCCGAACGACTCCGAAGCGGTCTTGCGCAAGGGTTTCAGCAGGTAGTCCATCAACGAACGTTCGCCGGTGCGGATGTCCACCTGCGCCGTCATGCCGGGCAAGATGGCGAGCGCGCGGCCGGTGGTGGTGGTCACCGGCAGCGCCTGCGGCGCCACACGCACGCGGTAGTAGGTGTCGGTGCCACGCGGCGTTTCTTCCTTCAGGCTGTCGGCGCTGACGTAGATCACCTTGCCGGTGACGCCGCCGAACAGCGTGTAGTCGAAGGGGTCGAAACGGATCGTCGCCGTCAACCCGGGCCGCAGCCGCCCGATGTCGGCCGGCCGCACCTTGGCTTCGACGATCAGCGCGTCGTCCACCGGCACGATCTGCATGATCTCTTCGCCGGCGCGCAACACGCCGCCCACCGTGGTGACGCGGATGTTCTTCACGATGCCCGGCATCAGCGCCGTGAAGACGCTGTCGCGCTGTTCCTGGCGCCGCTTCGTCAGCACCTGGGCGTTCTGCGCCATGTCGTCCTCGGTCTTGGCCAGGTCGACGCGGGCTTCTTCGAGAAACTTGTTGCGGCGGTTGACGAGCCGGCCCTCGGCTTCGTTGAGGTTGCGCTGCGCCCGCAGCAGCTCGGAGCCGCTGGCGTCGCCGTCCTTGTGCAACTGCTCGGTCAGCTGCAGTTCCTTGCGCGCCAGGTCCACTGCCACGCCCAGTGTGCGCAGCTCTTCGTCGAGGCCGACGCGGCGCTGCCGGAACAAGGCTTCTTCGACCCGCGCGGTCTCGGGCGAACGGGCGAGCAGGTCGCGCTGGAAGGCCAGGCTGCCTTGCGCCGTCACCTCCGCCTGCAGCCGGATGGTCTTGGCCTTCAGCGCAAACAGCCGCGCCTCGGTTTCGCCGACCGATGCGCCGAAACGCGTCTGGTTCAGCCGCGCCAGCATCTGCCCGGTCTGCACCCGATCGCCTTCGCGCACCAGCAGTTCGGCGAGCACACCGCCGTCCACCGCCTGGATCACCTGGACACGGCTGGTGGCGACGACCTCGCCATTGGCTTTGGCGACCTCGTCGATGTCGAACCACAGCGCCCAGCCGACGAAGGCCAGCAGGGCCAGCAAGACGCCGACCAGCAGCCCGCCATGGCGGCGCAGGTGGAAACTCTCCAGCCGCTGCACCTGGGCGCGTGTGCGCTGCTCGTCGTCGGCAGCCAGCTTGTCAAACCACATCGAGAACTCCACGTTGCTGCACCGGCGGCCGGCCGGCGGCCGGCGGGGGCTGTCGCACGGCGGTCTGTGCCGCCGTCTGTGCCGCCATCTGTGCCGCTCGCTGCGGCAGCACCTGCTGCGGCGGCCCGTCGGCGACGACGGCACCTTGTTGCATCACCAGCACCCGTGTCGCCAGCTTCAGGGCCGGCATGGGCCGGTGGGTGGCGACGATCAGGATATCGGCAGGGTCCAGCGCCGCTTCCAGCTGCTGCCAGACGCGGGTTTCGCTTTCGCCGTCGAGCGCCGCCGTGGGCTCGTCGAGCAGCCAGACACGCGGCGCACACAGCACCAGCCGCGCCAAGGCCACCAGCTGCCGCTGGCCGCCGGACAGGCCTTCGCCGCCTTCGCTGATCGGCAGGTCCAGCCCCAGCGGGCTGGCCGCGGCGATGTCGTCGACGCCGAGTTCACGCACCACGCGCAGCAGCTGCGAGTCGCTGGCCGTGCCCGAGAGCATCAGGTTGCTGCGCAGCGTGCCCTTGAAGAGGTGCACCGTCTGCGGCAGATAACCCACCTGGCTGGCCACCGCCTGCGGGTCGATCTCCCAGAGGTCGGCGTCGCCCAGCCGCACCCGGCCTTCGGACGGTCGGTACAGCCCGGCCAGCACCTTCAGCAGCGTCGACTTGCCGCAGCCCACCGGCCCGAGCAGCAGCACCCGTTCGCCGGCACGGAAGGCCAGGCGGCCGATGTCGACTTGCTGCACCGGCGATTCCGGGTAGGCAAAACGCAGCTTCTCGACATCCACCGTGGCCGGCGGCGTGTCGGGCAGCAGCAGTTGCTGGCCGGGCCGGCGTTCACCCGCCAGCGCCAGCACGCGGTGCACCATCTGCAGCGCCTGCGCGACCTGCTGCCACTGCGCCAGGTACTGCACACTCTGCGCCACCGGCGCGATGATGCGGCCGCCGAGGATGCTGCAGGCCACCAGCCCGCCCATCGTCAGCAGCCCGGCTTCGATCTGCCAGACGCCCACCACCACCGCTGCCACGTAGGCTGCGGTCGACAGGCTGCCGGTGCTGACGCTGGAGAAGTTGGCGATGGCCTTCTGCCGGATGCCGTAGGCGTCGATGCTGGCGGTGATGGCCTGCCACTCTTCGGCGAAACGCCAGCCGGCGTTGCCGGCGCGGATGGACTCGGCGCCGCGGATGGCGTCGACCAGCAGGCCCTGGCGCTCGTTGCTGCGCACCAGCTGCTGCTGCATCAGCCGGCGCAGCCGCCGCTGCGTCGCCCAGCCCAGCAGCAGCGCCACCGGCAGCAACAGCGCATACACCCAGCCGACGGCGCCGCCGAGCAGGCCGATGAAGGCCAGGAACAGCAGCGCAAACGGCAGGTCGACGAGCGCAAACACCACGCCCGAGGTGAAGAACTGGCGCACCGCGTCGAGCCCGCCGACCTGCGCCGCCAGCGTGCCCAGGCTGCGCGGCTGCAGGTCGAGCTGCAGGTGCAGCAGGTGTTCGAAGACATGCTGCGAAACACGTTTGTCGACGGCGCACGAGACGCTGTCGAGAATGCGCGCGCGGCTGGTCTTCAGCGCCCAGTCGAGCACCAGGATCAGCGCCATGCCGGCGACCAGCGTGCTCAACGTGGCATAGGCCAGCGTCGGCACGACACGGTCGTAGACCTGCATCGCGAACAACGAGGTCGCCACCGCCAGCACGTTGACCAGCACCGTCGCCAGCATCACCTTGGCCAGCCAGCCGGGTTCACGGAACAGCTCGGTCCAGACCAGGCGGGCGGCCAGGTTGCCGTGCACCGCATCGGCCGGCGCCGTGGCGCTGGCAGACGGCACACGCAGCCACAGCACCAGTGCGTCCTGCAGGTCTTCCTGCGCGCAGGTCCGGGTGGCACCGGCAGCGTCGGTGAGCCCGATCTCGCCGCTGGGTGCACGTTCGGCCAGCCACCATTGCGTTTCGTGCCACACCAGTGCCGGCAGCCGGCGCTGGTCGAAGCGGCGCCAGCCCAGCTGCAGCGGCGTCACGCCTTTCAGCCCCGCCTGCAGCAGCACCTGGCGAAGCCATTCGGCCGGCTGCAGCTGCGGCAGCTCGCGGCTGCAGCGTGCACAGGCTTCGTCGAGCGCCGGGCCGTTGGCGTCCAGCCCCAGGCGGGCCAGCACGCGGCGCAGCAGGGCGGGTTCGATGCGCTGCGGCTGCCAGGTTGAAGAGGGTTCCATCGCTGTCATTCCCGGGCGGTCCCGGCGATGGCGGCGATGGCGTCGAAGCCTCCGACCAGCGCCGTCAATTGCAGCGACTGGGCCAGCCAGTCGCTTTCGGCCTGCACTTGCTGCAGGTGTTGCTCGCTGGCTTCGCGCTGCATGTTCAGCAGGTCGAGCCAGCTCTTGGTGCCGGCGTCGTACTGGCGCTTGTACGACTCCAGCAGCGTCGCCAGGTCCTGCAACGACGCCGCCTGCGTGCCGATCAGCCCTTGCAGCATCTGCCGGTTGCTGTAGAGCCGGCGCACGCTGCGGCTGGCGTCGTTGCGTGCGGCCAGCAGCTCCTGCTGCGCCGCGCCCAGCTGCGACAGTGCCGCCCGGGCCTGGCCGCGGGCCGCCAGGCCCAGGCCGTCGAGCGCACCTTCCATCACCACGCTGACGCGGCTGTCGCGGCCCACACCCGGCTGGTTGTGCCAGTGTTCGGCCTGCAGGTAAACGGTGGGCATCGCCGCGGTGCGGGCCTGCTCGACGGCGGCGCGGGCGCGTTCGACGAGCTGTTCCTTGTGCGCCAGCTCGGCACTGCGGCCGAGCGCCATCTCGAGCACGGCGTCGGCGCCGGGCAGGGCCGTCAGTGGCGCTGGCACCGGCTGTTCTGCCGCCACCGGCTGCTGCGTCCAGGCCAGCAGGTCGCTCTGCGCCACTGCCAGCTCGCCGGCGTAACGCTGTTCACGCGCCAGGGCCTGCGCCAGGCGTGTCGCCGCCAGGTTGACATCGGCGCGAGACGCCAACTGGCCGCGTTCGCGGCGCTGGATCTGTGCGTGCAGTTCCTTGTGCGCGCGGGTGTTGTCCTGCGCCAGCTGCAGCCGCCGGTGGCTGCTCAAGACGTTGGCGTAGGCCAGTGCCGTGTTCTCCAGCAGCTGGCGCTGCACACGCAGCAGATCGGCGCGTTCGGCGCCGGTGTCGGCGTCGGCATAGGCCACCTGGTTGTCGATGCGGCCGAAGGCCCACAGCGGCTGGCGTGCCCGCAGCGTCACCGGGTTCGACGTGCCGCCGCCTTGCGGCGCGCTGCTGTAGCGCTGGGCCTGGGCTGACAGGCTGGGGTAGCGCTGGCTGCGAGCGGCCTCGCCGGCATGGCCCTTGGCGTCGACCTGCGCCTGCTTGCCGCCCACCACCGGGTGCAGGCTGAGGGCAGAGCGCAGCGCCGCTTCGATGCCGGCCGCCGGCTGCGCGCAGGCGCTGCCCAGGGCCAGCAGCAGGCCCAGGGCCCACACGCGTTTCAGGTTCAGCACCCGGCCTCCTCCAGCGGCAGCGCCGCGGTCTTGTCGGGCAGGCCGGCCCGTGCACAGGCCTGGGCCAGGTCACGGCGCCAGTGCTGGTTCCAGGGGCAGCGCGCCAGCGCCTGTTCCATCTGCGCGATGCCTTCGTGCAACCAGCCCTTGTGCACGTCGATCAGCCCGAGCATGAAGGTGGCCGCGGCATGGCCGGGCACGTGGTGCAGCAACTGCTTGAAACAGCGCTCGGCAGCGTCGAGATCGTCCTGCCGGTACAGCGCAACGCCGTTGTCGAGCAGGCCGGGTTCGGGCAGCGTCAGCATGTCGGTGATGGGCTGCCAGCCGATCTTCCTGTTGGTGCCGCGGATCAGCGGCGCCAGATGTTCGGCGTAACGCGCCCACTTGGCCTGCGAGCTGGTGTAGATGGGCTGGCGCACCTGCCAGACCGAAGCCGTCTTCACGGGGCGCTGCAAGCTGTCGAAGCGCAGCACCTGTGCTTCCCAGTCGACGCCGATGTAGGCCAGCATCCGGCGTGCCGCGGCTTCGGTGTCGGCGACCACGTCCTCGTACTGCACTTCGAGGATCTCGCCGGGGAACAGCTGCTGCCAGTAGTGCATCAGCAGGTTGTGGTCGGCCAGCTGTTCGCCGATCCAGCCGAGGTCGTAGGCGAACCCCATGCCCTGGTGTTTGGCGCCGTAGTCGGTGAAGTAGTTCGAGACCGCGATGTCGCGTGGGTCGCGCCGCACCGAGATGATCCGGGCCTGTGGGAACAGCAGCTTGATGAGACCGATGTTCTCGAAGTTGTGCGGCAGCTTGTCGACCACGTGGCGGGCCGCGGGCGCAAAGGCTTGCAGCTCGCCCAGCACCTGGCCCGCGATGCCGGCCAGCACCTGCGGCGAGAGGTCGTCGACGCAGTCGGGGTAGTGGCGGCCGGAGCCGGTTTGCCGTTCCCAGCGCTCCAGCGTCGCGATCACCCGCGGCACCAGCCCCAGTTCGCCCGCGCCGTGGATCTGGCTGTGGCCGGCGAGGATCTGCTCCACCAGCGTGGTGCCCGAACGCGGCATGCCGAGCACGAACACCGGCACGGTGCTCGGCAGCCCGCCGCTGCGGTGCTGGTAAAGCTCGCGGCAGAAGGCATGGCGGATGCGCGCGCAGCGCTGGCGGTTCGCCACCGGGTCGTAGCGCAGATGCCGGCGGCTCGTGGCATTGGCTTCGTCGGCCAGCGCAAAGGCCTTGCCGGCGTCGCCGCGCTGTTCCCACGCCGCTGCCAGCTGGAACAGCAGGCCGGTGCGGACACGGCCTTCGGGGCCTGGCAACCGCGCCCATTGCTCCAGCCGTTCGAGTGTGGCCGGGTCTTGCGGAAACCGGCGGGCCTGGATCAGCGCTGCATGGCCTTTGGCCGGATCGAGCTGCCGGACCTGTTCGAAGCGCGCCACCGCGTCGTCGATGCGGCCCTGCTGCATCAGCAACTGGCCCAGGCCGTGCAGCGCCGGCACCAGGTCGGGCTGCTGCGCCAGCAGCGCCAGATAACGCGCCTCGGCCTGCGCCAACTGCTGTTCCTGCACTTCCACCGCGGCCAGCGCCAGCGCGGCCTGCGCCGAGGCTGGTGTGTCCGCCGCTTGCGCGGCCAGCTGCAGCGCACGCTCGGCGGCCTCGCGCGCGGCAACGTCGTTGTGCTGCAGGCAGGCGGCCGACAGGCGCAGCCACAGCGGCAGCGTGTCGCGACTTTGTTGTTCGGTCTGGCGGATGGCGCGGCGCAACAGCGATGCGGCCTGCTGCGCGCGCCCCTGCAACAGCGCCAGCTCGGCCCACTGCGAGCACAGCGCCGGGTGGTCGGGCATCTGCTGCAGCGCATTGCGCAGCAGGTCTTCGGCCTGCGCGTGCTGGTCCTGCATGGCCAGCCGCTGGCTGCAGCCGATCAGCAGCGTGCACCACGTTTCTTCATCGAGCGCGGTGCGCTGGTCGGCGAGCCAGGCTTCGGCCCGCGCCAGTTGGCCGCCGGCGAGCCAGATGTCGAGCTGCAGGCCGTGCAGTTGCTGCTGCAGCCGCTGTCGGCGTGCCGGTGCCAGATCGGCCTGTTGTTCAAGCAACAACGCGCGGGCCTGGTCCAGGCTGTGCTGGGCCTGCGCCGGTGCGTCCGGCGTGTCAGACAGCAGCTGCAGCCGCAGCAGGTTCAGCAGCACCGGTAGCCGCGGCTCGGCCGCTGCGCTGCGCCGGTACAGCGCCAGCGCTTCGTCGGGCCGGCCCTGCTGCATGCGGCACCAGCCCAGGCGGGCCAGCAGCAAGCCGTGTTCGCCGGCTTCGGGCAGGGCAGCTTCCAGCAGCTCGGCGGCGGCGTCCAGTGCGTGCAGCGCCAGGTGCACCGCGGCCAGGTCGATGCGTGTGTGCAGGTCCAGTGCTGTTGTGTCCAGCAGGGCCAAGGTGCTGCGGGCGGCATCGGCGTCACCCGGCTGCGCCTGGGCCAGCGCCAGCAGCACCTGTTCGGCCGCGGTGCCGTCGCCGGCCAGGCAGGCGTCGCGCAAGGCGGTGAACTCGTGCTGTTCGGCCCAGTGGCGCAGCAGCGCCAGTGCAGGCGTCGGCGTGCCGCTGCGCGTCACTTCAACCCCTGGGACGTCAGGAGGCCCACCGGCATGATGGTCTTGTAGACGTTGCCGAGGGCGGAAGCGGCGTTGGGGTTGCTCGCCCAGCCGCCAGTCCACAGGTCGACGCTGTTGTCGGGGCCAGGGCCGTTCCGGTAGAAGGTGCCGTTCTGCATTTGCGTCGCCGCGAAGCTCATGCCGCCCATCCAGTACACATAGTTCACCCCTGCGTAGTGGCTCTGGACGTTGGTACCCGAAGAATTCTTGACAGGGCTACCGCTGCCGACCAGCACGATGCGGTCGTCCGCCCCCAGGTTGCCGGCTCCCGTCCAGCCGCCCCAGGTGTCGCTGGCGCCGGGGCCGGTGCCGTCGGTGCTGAGCGTGCCCGAGTTGCTGTTGACGCGGACGTAGATCGTGTAGCTGACGCCCGACTGGAAGGCGCGGCCGCTGTGGCTGGAGCTGACGCCTTCGACCAGGTCGAACACCACCACGGAGGCGTCGACGCTGCTGGCCGTGCTGAAGTTGAGCGTGCTGCTGCTGCTGATGCCGCCATAGGCATTGCCGGCCTGGTCGGTGAGCACGCCGCTGGCCATTTGCACGTTGTAGCTGGCGCCGGCGTTCAGGTCGGCGGTGGGGTTGACGGTGACCTGGCTGCCGCTGATCGTGACCTGGCTGCTGTCGCTGACCGAGATCGTGCGCGTGTCGCCGCTGCCGTTGCTGATGACGATGTTGCCGCTGCCCGCCAGCACGGTTTCGCTGAAGTTCAGCACGATGTTGTTGCCCACCGCCACCGCCGTGGCGTTGTCGGCTGGCGTGCTGGACGACAGCGTCGGTGCCGTGGTGTCGACGAGGTAGCTGGTGTTGTCGCTGACCAGCGTGTGCGTGAGCGTGGCGTTGTTGCCGGCGGCGTCCTGCAGCGTGCCGCCGTTGAGCTGCAGCGCGTTGGCGCCGATGGCGATGCCGTTGCTGTCGGTCTGGCTTGCCAGCACGGTGTAGTTGAAGACCAGCGCGGTGCTGCCGCTGCCCGAGGCGTAGTTGGCGTAGACCGTGCTGGCGCCGATGGTCAGCGCCACCTGGGGCGTGCCGCCGCTGGTGTTCACCAGCGTGGCTTCGCCCATCGTCACGGTGACGCTGACCACGTCGCCGGCATTGAGCCGGCTGTTCTGCGCGCCGGTGGCGCCGCTGATGGCGACGCTGCTGACCGCGGGCGCAACTTCGTCGAGGTTGTTGATGGCCAGCGAGACGGCTTGCTCGCTGGTGTTGCCGGCGACGTCGGTGGCGACGACGGTGAAGGCGTAGCTGGCCTTGGTTTCGTAGTCCGGGTTGCCCGTGAGCGTGACCGCGCCGCTGCCGGTGTTGACGCTGAACGCGGCATGGTCGCCGCTGGCCTTCAGGCTGTAGCTGACGCCGCCGCTGATGTCGCCGGTGTCGGTGGCCGTGGCGGTGTAGACGACCTGGCTGGCGCCGCTGTTTTCGTTGATGGCGGTCGCGCTGGCGCCGGATGTGATGCTGGGGGCGGATTCGTCAAGGTCGGTGATGCCGAGGCTGACGGCTTGTTCGCTGCTGTTGCCGGCGGCGTCGGTGGCGACCACGGTGAAGCTGTAGCTGGGTTTGGTTTCGTGGTCCGGATTGCCGGTCAGCGTCACTGCACCGGTGGCGGCGTTGATCGTGAACAGGGCGTGGTCGCCTGTGGCCTTCAGGCTGTAGGTGACGCCGCCGCTGACATCACCGGAGTCGGTCGCCGTGGCGGTGTAGACGACTTGGCCGGCACCGCTGTTTTCGTTGATGGTGGTCGCAGTGGCACCCGACGTGATGCTCGGGGCGGACTCGTCGAGGTCGGTGATGCCGAGGCTGACCGCCTGCTCGCTGCTGTTGCCGGCGGCGTCGGTGGCGACCACCGTGAAGCTGTAGCTCGCTTTGGCTTCGTGGTCGGAGTTGCCGGTCAGCGTCACTGCACCCGTCACAGCGTTGATCGTGAACAGGGCGTGGTCGCCGGTGGCCTTCAGGCTGTAGCTGACGCCACCGCTGATGTCGCCGGTGTCGGTGGCGGTGGCGGTGTAGACGACTTGGCTGGCGCCGCTGTTTTCGTTGATGGTGGTCGCGGTGGCGCCCGATGTGATGCTGGGAGCGGACTCGTCGAGGTCGGTGACACCGAGGCTGACGGCCTGCTCGCTGCTGTTGCCGGCAGCATCGGTCGCGACCACCGTGAAGCTGTAGCTCGCTTTGGTTTCGTGGTCGGGATTGCCGGTCAGTGTCACGGCGCCGGTCGCGGCGTTGATCGTGAACAGGGCGTGATCGCCTGCCGCCTTCAAGCTGTAGCTGACGCCGCCGCTGATGTCGCCGGTGTCGGTGCTGCTGACGGTGTAGACGACTTGGCCGGTGCCGCTGCTTTCGTTGATGGTGGTCGCGGTGGCGCCCGACGTGATGCTGGGGGCCGATTCATCGAGATCGGTGATACCGAGGCTGACGGCCTGCTCGCTGCTGTTGCCGGCGGCATCGGTGGCGACCACGGTGAAGCTGTAGCCAGCCTTGACTTCGTGGTCGGGGTTGCCGGTCAGCGTCACTGCGCCGGTGGCGGCGTTGATCGTGAACAGGGCGTGGTCGCCGGTGGCCTTCAGGCTGTAGCTGACGCCACCGCTGATGTCGCCGGTGTCGGTGGCGGTGGCGGTGTAGACGACTTGGCTGGCGCCGCTGTTTTCGTTGATGGTGGTCGCGGTGGCGCCCGATGTGATGCTGGGAGCGGACTCGTCGAGGTCGGTGACACCGAGGCTGACGGCCTGCTCGCTGCTGTTGCCGGCAGCATCGGTCGCGACCACCGTGAAGCTGTAGCTCGCTTTGGTTTCGTGGTCGGGATTGCCGGTCAGTGTCACGGCGCCGGTCGCGGCGTTGATCGTGAACAGGGCGTGATCGCCTGCCGCCTTCAAGCTGTAGCTGACGCCGCCGCTGATGTCGCCGGTGTCGGTGCTGCTGACGGTGTAGACGACTTGGCCGGTGCCGCTGCTTTCGTTGATGGTGGTCGCGGTGGCGCCCGACGTGATGCTGGGGGCCGATTCATCGAGATCGGTGATACCGAGGCTGACGGCCTGCTCGCTGCTGTTGCCGGCGGCATCGGTGGCGACCACGGTGAAGCTGTAGCCAGCCTTGACTTCGTGGTCGGGGTTGCCGGTCAGCGTCACTGCGCCGGTGGCGGCGTTGATCGTGAACAGGGCGTGGTCGCCGGTGGCCTTCAGGCTGTAGCTGACGCCACCGCTGATGTCGCCGGTGTCGGTGGCGGTGGCGGTGTAGACGACTTGGCTGGCGCCGCTGTTTTCGTTGA
>Ga0307515_10000211_pt1 | contig 143585 bp, 129 predicted proteins | sample 17_EM_MG_FD_194513 | JGI IMG/M metagenome (GOLD analysis project Ga0307515, IMG submission 194513) | Populus trichocarpa ectomycorrhiza microbial communities from riparian zone in the Pacific Northwest, United States - 17_EM | ecosystem: Host-associated > Plants > Roots > Unclassified... | reverse complement strand
ACATCAAAGTGCATCTCCAAACTCACTCAATCACAACCACCAAGGGTATATAAAAACTGGCTCGATTACAACCTGCGAGTTTGCACGATCATCACCTTGAAGTTGATGTCCAAACTCACTCCCCCACGACGTCAGAGTGCATTGTTTAGCTCACTCAATCACACACTCCATGTGTATCTTCAAACTCGCTCGATTATGGCCTGCAAAGTCACGCTGTCATTGCCTCCCACGTGCATCTCCCAACTCGCTCAATTACAGCCTCCAAGTTTGTGGGATCATGCCCTCCAAGTGCATCTCAACACTCACTTGCAGAGGCCCTCCAAGTGCATCTCTGTGTTTACTCATTGGTCATCTTCAGGTGCACCTCAACGTGGTCTGAAGCACCGCATGCAGCCAGTCCAGATGTACCGTCTGTGGATCAGTAGCTATATAGATGAACATACAAACTGAATACACGTGGTTTGAAAACATTTGAATGATAAGTAGTAGCTATGATATCCAGGGGCACAAGCAGCATTCCGAAAGAAGATGTTGTCATTCCCAGACTGCTCTACTCTAATTTGAGGTGCTCCCAGGCTTATCGCCAGCACTCCCAGGCTTGTGGTCAGCACTCCCAGGATTGTTGCCGGTGCTCCCAGGATTGTTGCCAGCTCTCCCACATGCACCTAGGCCTTTGGTCGGTGCTAACTGCCTTGTTGCTGGTGCTCCCAGGTGCTCCCGGGTGCACCTGAAGGCCACTGCATTGGTTCAGTCAACTCTGGGATTTAATCACCCTGGGATTCCAGTCTGACATCTCCCAAATACTCCCAGAGGCTCCCAGAGACAAATATACATTTTGCTGATGTTCAAGTAAGTGCTAGAGGCAATTGTGCTGCACCTGCAGAAAGTGGCACTTGTCATGTGAGCTGTGGGGTTGCAGACATTTGAAGTCCACCATAACCGTGTTGGGAGATTTCAAATCCTTGCCATGGTTGCCCATAACTTGGGAATCCTTGGCTTGCCCTGGCACAGGTGTGGGAACTAGAAGTCATGTTGAAAAGAGAATGGCAGTGAAAGAGAGAAGCACTGGGAAAAGGTTGCTGTGATGGAGGGTAACCATACTAAGGTGGCAGATGAAATTGGTTGGTGTGTTTGTCAAACATATGGTCTTTGCGCTATCCATTTCGAGATCAATTATCTAATGATTCCAACTTGCTAAGCAGGTATCCTTCGAAGACACATTGACCGCCCTCTGGAACTATGTTCACCTGCTTTGGTGGAGATCTTTTTGTCAACATGCTCTGGGACTAATAGCTGATGGTAAATGACAATAGAAGCTATATTTGATTTAGAATAAAATGGAAGCAGGTTAAGTATATTGAATGTAGCAGTGAGGTTCAGTGCAATAATGACCCCTAATACCACATTGTGCTGTCACCAATTGTAGTGTTTCATAACACCTTTAACGAATCAAACCCGGCTTAGAAATTTTACTTTGAATTGCTGACAACCTGCGTTCACTTGATATATACCCAAAATTGATTAGTGGATAATTCGATACAACCGAGCCAATATTCAGTTCATGCTGCTCAACTTCCTAGAAGCATTATCATGTGCTATATCCAGAAATCTAAAACAAACTCTATTATGTCGCAAGGTATACATAACTAGAGATTTCATATAACAAATGTGTATATATAACCTGCAACTTCATTCAATAGGAGGCCTGAAAATCATCCAGCAATAGTGGTTGCTTACTATTGAGCACGTTGTTGAAACAGCATGTTTCTCCTCAGGATCCATCCAGCTGTGACGGATTGTTACAGAAGAGAATATCGTACAAGCGAATCAGTCGATGATACTCCATAAGCAGGCATTCAGCCAGCTAGCAACATAGCTATGCAGTGTATTTAGACAAACATCCTTCATTATCAGCTGCTTGGAGGACCAAGTGTAGCTATGTATAATGAATAGTTCTTCAATATAGTAGGCCAATGGTGGTCATCGCAGCATCACCTAATGAAGAAATTGAAAGTTGATCACACGGATAATAAATGATAAATTGTCTTGTTTGCAACTGATATGAAGTATATCATGGTCATGCTTATTTAGTGGGATATGATATGGATCCTAGTTTATAAAGAAAACTCATAATGAGACGACTGTGCAATATCCCTCTCCTACAGTCGGTGGGATTTAATATGACCCTGAATATGATATGCTAACTTGAGTTTGCTCACTTCCACAGGTATATCCCTGTGGGTCAAATTGAGCAAAAAGACCATTTCTCCCTGACGGATCATCAAGATTTGTCTCAATATGTACCCTTACGATTCAGTAAATATTGTCAACACTTGATCTAAACATGTCATTGATTTTATCTGCAACATTGTATTGTTCAATGCAAACTGACTGGGGTCTCACTATCAACCAAATCACCCAATATGGACTAATGAAGAGTGAAGACAGAATGGGATTTCACCACAAACAGGCTGGAATCAACCTGCACTTCAATGGTGTGGCTTCAGTAAGTATACCTGTATGCACATTGACAAGCTATCCATATACAACTATTGATCTAACGGTAGACATTGTTTCTGGTGCATTGCCCCTTAAAGCTACTTCCAATTCTGAAATCCTAGATCCCCACAAGCCAGATCAGGCAAGTACCTTTGATCCAGCTAACAGAAAAGTGTTTGGGGAGATAGTTGGTGTGGGAAATGCATCAGGGAAAGTGTATGGTAAAGCAACTGGATTATACAGCAAGCATTGCAAGTACTCAGAACAATGGAATCCTTGACATTCATGTCAGTTTGCTCACAACTTTCAACAGGCTCAATTAGGTATCCTGCCAACGGAAATGTGGCTAGATTGACATCTGTGGTATCATACAGGCACCGTCAAAATCCAATCAATCCAATCAGCAGATACCCTGCCCAAGCTCCTCTCTGACATGAATTTCAACCTTGGCGATGACAGCTGGAATTGGGGATGATTAACATATCGGTTGAACAGTATTCCACCGGGATACATTCAAATATATACAGTGTCTCTTAGCAGATCTCTGATTTCAGCCATACATCGCTTGTACTCTGGTGGGCATCACTTACTACCCTTGTACTCGACTATGCAGTAAGATAAATCCACGCAATTTGTCATGTGATATACAGGATCACACTCAAGTCTGGAAGATGATTGTGTGGGTCCGGTGTACATTCAGAAATCCCAACATGACTGAGTGTTCGGGGAAGTAGCATGCCTGGCCACTGTATCTCACAATTGGTAATCTTCATAAAGAGATCCGTTGAAATTCTAAATTGTGTGCAGGGTGTCTCATTGGGTTGATCACATGTTCTACAACAGGTGTCAAAATCACTGCAGAATTATCGCATCATGCTGTTGCAACTGTGCAGTTTCCACTTCAGAATCTTGACATATCTGGGCGTCACTTCCAATGGGGCTCTGTTGATGGATCATGGAGACAATGTCACCCTCTGTGGGCAGCGTGGGTATAGGATCATCTAGAACAAGATAAGGTTCCCAAAGTCTCATATGGCTCATGTCTGCCATGTGAACATCCGACAGAGGCACCAACTTGGCTTGGAATATTGTGCCTAGTTGGTAATGGAGGAGATAAGAATGTATACTTGGTGCTTCTGGAAGGAACTCATATTGAGTCTCTGCTTACTAGAAGTGTTTACCCAATCTGTAACCAGTTTGGGCAACATCCTCTCTGCAATTGCTATCAGCTTTGGCAGCCTGATGAATTGCATCAGCTGCTCCTGGGATTAGTTATGGACATTAATAACTCCTGGTACATCCCTGAATGCTACTAATGTAAATGAATAATTTGACAATGGATTCACATCAGAACCAAGATATTCAGGCCTGCAGTGCTGCTGGAATCAATTCCGTTCATTGAAATATGGCACCTGGCATGGAACAGAGATCACTGGAATGATCCCAATGCTAGCAGTAAATGATACTCCAATTCTTGTCCGCTCCAATGATAACAGTAGAGCTGCAGCAGAAACAGACTCTGATGTAATTGTAATGTGAGCAGAGTGGGTAATATGTGAAATCTCTGATTATAATAGCAACCAAAATCACTCTGATCTAGTCCTCACAGCAACAGACAATGCACTGAGAGAATTGAATAACAGGAAAGGTGATTTTCAAGTACAGAAAATGAAGTTTTCTGTCAAGGCCTGAGTCGATAATCCAGTGGCAGCTGAATCACCTCAGGTGAGCCTGCAAAATATTTGTAAAATTCATCCTGCAATGGAGATTGATGTATATGGTGCTGAAACGATTACTAAAACAAAACTTATGCAATGTACGATGAGCCAGAATAATGCCTGACATGTGGCTACCACATGGTGAGATGCTGATCCACAGAAGGCAAAAGAGCAATTGCAGCACAAAATCTATAGGGTAAAACCAGTTATATGCAATCTTTGAATAACTGATTCCAACACTATGAACAACAACTATGGCACAACGTGGGGAGTGAGGCACACAGTCCCAGAAGAAGATTCACTATATATATTGCCCAAATACATCCTCTGGCAGTGGAACAAATTTACCAGGTGGCAAGTATGACTGCTGACAATTTTGTAGGACTTTGTACCCATGGATTGGATGCCAAGACAGAAGCCACTACCTGGAGGATCACTGATATAGACTGCAGCATGAACCATCTGGAGTGAGAGATTTAGTGTGTCACCTTGATTGAAGGGAAGCAGTTCAAGACCACTGTGTTGATCCAGTTGATTGATTCTAAGGCATTATAGAAGCCAATCTGCTATTTGCAGGTAGGGTATCCTATCAACCAGTGTTTAATGCATGCCAGATGTGTAACAATTCATCTTGTAAGCCATATATCACAGTCAGTTCAGCAAATGGGTTCTGGTGACAATTGTACCACTTATATTTCTGAACAGTTTCATCTCAGGAATGGGAAAGAGCCCTATCTATCATGCACCAACATCCACAGCATTTGATCCATCCTCCAGTAGACTGTCCATTGTACCTGTCATGACAATACAGAGGACACAATGTTATATCTTTGCCTCCAAGGCTGGTATGATATTGACTCTGCAAAGGTTATCAACCTCCTGTCTGCTACCAACAAATGGCAAAATACATGTGGAGTCCATTATTTAGGTATCTGATATTGTCAGGATGGGCAATTCTTCTGCCCTGTATTACAGCAGTTTCATCATGTGTGAGAAACACATGTCATAGAGTGTGCAGAAGTTCATATCAACATAACACAGAGATGTATCAGTTGATTTCGCAATCACCAATATTGGACACCTATTCCATGCACAAATTGAATAGGCCTAAGGACACAAACTAAGTGGATTGGTACCTGGATATGATCAGAATATACCCCTTGACAGTGAATTTATTCAACTTCAGAATGGACTGTTGTACTACAATCATCCATTTCACATCCCTACTTCCGTTGAATGTCTGGGACTTGATTTCATGGTAGAATATACCAATGCCAACCCAGGGATCATGGCTGAATCTTATGATAACTGAGTCCAATATATGGAAAGTGGAGAGAATGTCCTTGAAAACAATTTCCATGGCAAAGTTGCTTGGTTTCAGGTACTATATTTCGGCCAGACTGAACAACATTGGTTTGAACAATTACAGGAATTCGGGCTGATCTGAAAAAGGATATTGACCATCGCTACACTGTTCAAAAACACTCAATGCTGGGTATTTTCTCCTTAAACTGAACAATACGCGGTGCTGATTTCAAAAAAGAACACATATCTGCATGGTTTGGCCAATTGTATTGAGAGTTTCATCAAGGTTTTCAAACAGCCCAACATGATGTATGTTGCATCTGTTGGAGCAATAGTTGGACTGGCACAATTGGTACAAGAGAGCACTGCATCAGACTGAATTAACAGTATATAGCTTGTGAATCATCATGTGGATTTGGATACCAACTGAACTGTACATTTATTAGAATGCCTGACTCAAGGTGTGCAGGAGTAAGAGTAAAATAGTTTATTGAATTATACTGTTTGGAATGGACATTATAGTTATCACTCAAGGAGAGAATGGCTGCAGGTCCAATGTGCACCAGAATTCTTCTTGGGATTCAGTACATAGTCACAATCCCTTGGAAATTTGAAATGCCCGATGCCTGGATACTGCAGAATTCAAAAGACTGTTTTACACTAAGTAGGATTTACTTGTACTATGTTCCACAATGTCAGAAGCATTGAGGAGTTTCTGTATGTAGTCTCTGAGTACCTGAATGCACCTCCATTTGCAATTATCCTATCTGGAAGTAAGTGGGAGCAGCTGGGAGGATTGGTGTGACTGTACAGAGTTGCTGAGTTGTTTAGCTATAAGTGCCAAATTGTTTCACATTTTACTGATGGTGTTTCTCTAAAATAATATATGTGTTGCCAATCAGGGTTGAGAAAGACTATTTCTGACAATGCTGAATATGTGAAAGATGGACTCTCATTGTTTTTCACTGCCTGTTGTTAGTGGAAAGTAGGTTAAAAACTTTTGCTGAGTCAATATCATAGCAGTCTGAATGTGCAAGATATAACTGTATCTGCTGCTTATAGATATGACCAGTACTACTAGTGCATCTGCTGAATGTAATTGGCTCTGTTGCTTGATTAATATACCTGGTTCACATTGACAATATGGATCTGTTCAGAAATGTCAGTGGTAATATTCTTGCCAGCTAATTTTCACTTAATTGACTGTGTGATATGGCTCAGCAGATACATTATCAGTTATCTGAAATTATTTAGACACTTCTCAATAATTGTCTGCAGCTTCTAAGCTTTGATTGTCTCCAAGCAATCCTTATACTCAAGTGTATACAGAGATATTTCCTTCTTGATCCACTTTAGCACATTTGAGTAGATGTTACAAATATCTCTCTCTAGATTGTCAGTGATGAGTTTCATATCAACAATACATCTTTTCATGGCTTTAGCCTTAGTATTGAATAGATTTACCTGAAATTCTACATGCTTATCAGGGGTTAGATTTGCCATCTGGTAAATCTGTTCTGCCAGGGCAGTTTGCAATAACAGAAATATATTAGTTCATATAGTTCTGGATTTGTTTGGCTTAGCCTTGACTTACTGTAATAGTTGTCAATGTTGATGTGGAAACAATTTATTAAAAACATTGCTTTAAACCAGAATCACTTAATGCATTTTGCTCCACAATACCTCTTATGATTTCTATTTATCAGTATTCAACCATTCAATTGATACTAGTTGTATACTATTCAGGAAAATCTGAAATTGAATTCATTTTCCTGTAGTAACCATTTTTGTCTCATGTTCAAGAAGCTGCATTGTAGCACATCTTTGAAGACTCTGAAGTTCTCATAAATAATAGGTTTCTGTAGCTAACAGTTCTTGCACTTTCAGTTTTGCAGATTTGAACACGTTCTGTTTTCAAAACACTGCCAAATTCTGGTGAAGTCACTAAAGTGCTTTGTGGAATGCTTTGGGTGATCAATGAGAGTGATTTTGTGGCAAACAAGTAGAAATAATTCACATGGTACCCACACTGCTCCCATTACCAAATGATTACATCAGCAAAATACATTATTGATACTGGGTGACTCAGAGTGTGTGTGAGAGTATTCTGACCAGAATTCCAGAATGGTTACATCGTGGTGTTCACTTGGCTATACAGTGGCCGGCAGGTCAATCTGGGAAGGTGGGAATCAAATCTGGGAGTTGATTGGACCAATCCAGTGACTTACAAGTACACCTGGAAGTGCTGAAGACAAATGTACATGTACATTGATGTACAGGAGACAACCATGCAAGCTGGTATGAAGAGAGGGGATACAATTTTGATGCACCTCAAAGTATGGAAGAGGTGCTCTACAACGGAGACATATGCTTTGGGAATGGTGTAGGTGCACCAGGAAATTGTAGGTACTACTCATTTTTGAAATATTTGAAACCATGCATTCATTTTGTATTTTCAGCTGTGTATCTACTTATTCATGTATCTATGTATCTAAGTATCCATATAGCTATGTTGCTACCCATCTACACACAGACTATCTGGACTGGCTGCTAGGAAACTGGTATGCAACAAGAGGAGTGCCTGGAGATGGTGATCGAGAAAGCTAAGATTTGTACTGCATTCTAGTCATGTTGGCATTAATGAAGCAAATATGGAGATATACATAGTGGCAATGACTGAGTGCAAGTACAGAAGCACTTGGTGTCTGTAACTGAGTGAACTCAGATATTCCCTTAAATAATGTTATGGTGTGAAGTTAAACACATGCTGTAATACTTCCATTGACCAATTACAATGATGAAAATGGAGGCTGTAATCGAGTAAACTCAAACATGTACATAATGGCCAACACTGAGAGGACTTGGTGGCTATGGCAGGGCCTAATTGGGCGATGCTGGAGCTGCATATGAAGTCCAATATCATATGAGTTTGGAGATACAGTGGGAGGCTGAAATTAGGAAATCTTAGGGATGGTCTTTGAGGCTGAGATTTTGTGACGATTGAAATTGACTTGGAAGCTGCAATCAAGCAAGATTCAAGAACCAGTTGAGAGGCAGTAATCTACCAACATCTGAGTTGTACTTGCAGGTGATTGACAGGAAGGTATTGAACATCAACGAAGATATAATGGGAGTAGACAATCAATGTATTCATGAATGGGCAATACTGGTAATGTAACTACAGTTGAATCTGTCTTTGATCTCATGGCAAGTACACTGGAGATGGTTAGTCCATTGGGAGGTATCCTGGTACCTGAGACTCTATTTATAGGTTAACTAACAACTATAAGAATGGGACAACAGTTGCCATTACAATTGAGTACATAAACAGCTGGCTGATGGTGATCAATTACCAGAGAGACACCCCAGTAGCTGATGCTATATTCAGAATATAGCTTGGAATTGTGAGAATGAATGGAGACTGGCAGGGATGTAGTCAATTGTGGGTGGATGCATTACCAAGTGTTAACTTATACTTATGAATGGAGAGACTAAATGAAATGAGCTAACTTTATATACTTGGGTGATAGTAGAATTATTGTTGAAACAGAGACTGATGGGGGATAATAATGGTGATGTTATGGGAGGATATAAGAGGATGTGAGAGACCATGGGTGTAATCTATCTGATTAGGTTCAGAATACCTTATATCTGTAATCTTGTCTACCAGGTTGGGTTTGGCAAATTAACATGCATACGAAATTCTCTTACATATCAGTTACTGATGATGATTTCCAAGTTTACATCCCAACTCCAATTTCCGTCTTATTTTTTGCCATTTACACCTTCGCCATCACCACAGAACTTGATATGAAGATATTCTTCTTAACCTCAGATTCCATAATCGTATGTTAACATAGAGTACAGTATTGACGCAAGATTCTCTGATTCCCACTTCCAGCCAGTGCGGGGGTAGTCAGGATTAGGTTCTTGCCAATGGCACGAGATGTGTCCAGGGCTGGGAAACCGCAACCTTATAAAGACAACGTGCAATCTCTCTGAGATCGCCAGCAATATTCTTACCTATCAACTACTCTATTATATTACCACATCCACGTGTGCAACTGTATCTTCCCATACACTCTTACATGCGGCCACATACAGATATATGGGTTTACACCATTATCACCGTTAATGAATTAGATACGTTTCGCTCACGAGATTTCGCTATATACCCCTTTTCATACATCACCACAAATCAACGCGTTTTTTCAAAAAACATTCCGCCAAAGAGGTTTACCTAAAGTGAATTGCGCGTCACTCACATTGGTGAGAGTGATGACAATCTGCAGGCAGCGGCATCGGCAGCCAAACGCAATACTCCAGTAGTTGTACCTGAGGCCGAGATTAATGATGACGATGACCTTGACGATGACCTGGACGATGAGCTGGATAATGACCTCAGAGGCCTCGGAGATGAAGGAAGCCCGATCGACAATGATATTGGTTATCTTCGTGCCCAAAGAACTGATGAGGATCATCTGGACGTGGTGACCCAATCCCGCCTGATGCGGGAAATGCTGCTCAAAAATCAGGTCAAGTGGAAAGCCGAACAGAGACTCGAACGAGTTAGGATGCCGGCCAAACAGGACCGAATGGCTGCGGTATGGGATTGATTGGGTACCAAACGCACCAAACGCATAAAACGAAGCATTGCATGCTCAAGACCGAATATCTGCAACATGTTTGACGCTGTACTGTACTGCGGCGGTAGGAATGAACTGGGCTAATTTCTGGTCGCAGTTACACTCGAGTTTCAACTCCCACGGCCACCTTTTCTCACGCTGTGAACCTGATCATGTCAAATACGCGATCTCTCTTCTGGACGCCTGGAGCATTCACCAAAACCCAGGACTCAGACAGACGGCTATGACAGACTCTGGAGAATGGGCGGGCGTCCTCTCTGTGGAATCCGGCCTATGCCTACAGGACCTCGACCACTTTTCACAGGAGATAGCCAAGGTTTATAGCAACAAGTATCAACATCGCGAGCCGGTGATTATGCTGATGCAGCAATACATATAACTTCCACAAGAATTGGTCAGAGCTTATGCGAATCATGTGAAAGCAAATTGGAGACAGGCTGGGTGGAATCTACAGAAGCATGAAGAAGTCCTCTACAATATTGTCTGTGCAGGCCTCCGCAACTCTCTCAAGAACAAAGTTGGATTGATAACGCCCGCCTGCGCCACATATGACACCCTGGACAGCTTCTTCGACACGGCCGTGGCCTGGGAAGTTACACATGTCGAAAACAAGAAGCCACAGCAGCAGCAATAACAGCAGCCGCAACAACAGCAGCAGAAACAGCCAACTGACTCGTCTTCCAAAGGTGGCAAACGAGGCTACCGGACTTTCATCTCTGAGCCAGCCAACATAACCGGCAGCCAATCCGGCCAGGCGGGATCAAAAAAACACGGCAAATCAGGCGGCGGAGGACAATTGTCAGGCTCAACACCAGCACTGTGGATCTCAACGAACATCTTTGAAAGCCGAAGTTCTATTGGCAGATGCTTACAGTGCGGATCTCCGAACCACAAGGCCACAATCTGCCCTAAATTCTCACGACGAGGTAACCCACTGCAGAAGGACCAGTCACGTGGTCCAAACAGGGAAGGATGACACCAAATCAAACGACAGAAGTCCTTCGATAATCAACAACCAAAGAACTCATCCGTCTCACTCTGCATCTTGCCCGATGGGAGAGGTTCGATGAACCGGAATTGGGTTTGAAAAGGGTGGCAAGGCAGGCGTTGATGGCGATGATGGACAGCATACAACCGCATTGGATCACTTTGAAGTCAAGGGTGTTGTTGGAGAGTCCAAAAGCTCTCATGTCAAGTCTGTACATACGGGGCATGTCCAGATCTTACACGGCCAATATCATTCACGAAGTTTTCATGAGCGATGGAAGTGGGGAATTGCAATGATTGCGAGCTCTCGTCGATTGCCGCGCGACGGGCATCGTGATGGCACCGAGACTGTGATAACAGCTTGCCCTGGCAGACGAAGGAGTCTACTTCACAACTCTCGGCCTCAAAGGCCGTGTGATGGCTCACGTGAGCGACAGTTAAACAACGGCATTCACGGTTCAGTATATGGAACATTTTTCACTGGTTCAGCAATTGGAGGTGCTAGTTGTGCCCATGCGGCCTTACGAGTTGGTTTTGGGATTGCCTTGGTTCTAGTCCAGGAATCCTGATGTCGGTTGGCAACACGGTCAACTTTTGGCACTGCAAACCCCAGGCAGAGCGGAGGAGGTGGCGGTGGTCCGGGTGAACCCTTGGGAATGCCCGGGGAATGAAGCAGGATTTACAGCGAGGGAGGAGGCATGTTCCGATGCAGGCGGCAGTATCCCAGAGATTCAAATACTTGGAGCAACTGTCTTTGGCAATCTACTGGCCAGTGAGCAGGTCGTCGGGATATTCTTCCTAAGAGTGAGAGATTGTACAGGGCTGCTGGGAGCGACCGTGGATGGCATGACAGATGGTTAGTGAGATAGGCCCCAGGCGCTGGATGGGTGAGAAGGGAGCAGTGGCGGTAGTTGCGGCAGAAGAGTGTACCAATAAAGAGGACCTTGAATGACTGCTACCGGCTCGCCGAGTCACGAACTGAGTACTGGATGGCGGGGCTTGGCCCTATTGAAGTGAACCGGTGAAAATCCGGGCTCCTGGAGATTCCTTCATACCGCTCCATATCCAGTACAAATTGAGAACTAACGTTTGCACATGGAGCCGGCAAAACGAGAAAGATGCTGCCTACAGACAATGGCGGACATAACCCGGCAATATACTGAGATTTCCTGGAGGTTTTCAGCAAAGCCAAGGCAGAGAGACTTCCCCCGCATTGGTCAACAGACGCTGCAATTGACTTGGAGCCCAGCTATAACTTGCCTTATGGGCGCATTTACAACCAATCAGAGTTCGAGTTGAGAACATCCGAAATAGCTTACATTGAGGCAAACCTAGCTAACCAGTGTATTCAACGGTCATCATCGCCAGTGTCGGCGCCGAATCTCCTCACAAAAAAGAAGGATGCAGGGTTAAGGCTTTGTGTTGATTACCGCGCACTCAGTATAGTGAGGGTGAAGAATCGGTAGCCCCGTCCGTTAATGTCAGAGATGCTTGACTATGTGGGCGACGCCTGGGTATTCGCGAAGCTGGACCTGTGTGGTGGCTATAGCCGATTCCAGATCAAGGAAGGGGACGAATTCAACACGGCTGTTTGAACGCGTTACGGCCAATTCGAAGACAGGGTCATGCCATCTGGTGAAACAAACGCACCGGCTACATTCCAGTCTTACATTGATGATTGCTTATGGCCAAACATTGATGACTTCAAGGTATGCCACCTCAAGGACACATTCATCTGTTCGGCACACGAGATGGTGCATGAGGAGAATGTGCGACAACTGCTGCAGCGACTCAGGGAATTCGGCCTCTATTGCAAAACTGAGATGTGTCAATTTGGAGTTTTGGAAGTCGGCTTCCTGGGGGTTATTATCATTCCCAATTGAGTCGGCATGGAACCAGAAAGGATCTCCATCATCGAGGACTGGCTGACACCGAAGTCAGTTAGAGACATCCAGGTGCTTCTCTGATTGATGAAGTTCTACTCAAGATTCATCTGGACATACACCAAGGTGACCCTTCTACTGACAGAATTACTACAGACAACAGAGGCAAGCCCAAGAGGCAAGAAAGGGGTACATACAGCCAGATGGGAATGGACGGGGCAAGCCGAATTGGCGTTCCGGACACCGAAAATGACCTTCAGCAAGGCACCAATCCTCCAGTATTTCTATCAGGCAAAGCCGAACATTCTCCAAACAGACGCGAGTGGATTTGCGATTCCGGGCATTCTCAATCAGTACCACCATTTTCGGGTTCTTAGGCCAGTCAATTTCTACTCCCGGAAGTGCTCTTCAGCTGAACAGAATTACGACACTTATGATCGGGAGCTATTGGCCATTGTGGGTACACTAAAACAGTGGCAACACTACCTCGAGGGCACCAATCAGAACGTTTCAATTTGGTGCAACCACAAGAATCTCGTATACTTCCTGACAACCAAAGTGCTCTCCAGAAGACAAGCCAGGTGTTCCGCAACTCTTTTGGCTGATGACTTTGTCATCGAGCACCTGGAACGCAGCAAGAACGCGGCCGATGGTCCGTCTGGCAGGCCCGGCTACGAGATAGGCTACGAGAAGACCCGTGGCACAACTATTGGCAACTGTCTCAGTGGCACAGTACAATGATCTCATACCAGGAATGATTGCGGTTCAAGCTTCCGACTCCCTGGCGGTCAATGTCTCGGCGAAGCTAGTCGACTGACCAGCTGCAGATTACACAGTTACAGCAGGAAAGGAGAGTCAAAGGAATGTTGTCGTGGGGGCTTTGACTTACCAGGGGAGGTTATACGTTCCTGCGGCCAATGCTTTATGCGGAAAAGTGATAAGTCTATTCCATGACAACCCTGAGTCCGGTCATTTTGGAGCTCTTAAGACTACTGAGCTGGTATCTAGGGATTTCAACTGGCCAGCAATGGACTCGCACGTACGTAAGTATGTCAGCGGGTGTGAAGTATGCCACCAAATCAAGCACCTCGGCACACCAGGTACGGGCTCTACATGCCCTTGGAGACACCATCACGGCCATGGGAAGGCGTCACGATGGACTTTGTCACTGACTTGCCAGAGTCAATGCCATCGGGCTCCACCGGGATTCTCATTATACTGAAACGACTGAGAAAGATGGCAATCCACTTACAGTGCCAGACAAATATCGACTCGCTGGAGTTGGCCCGGCTCTCATTTAAATACATCATTTGCAAGCTTAGCGTTCCGGACAACAGAGTTACAGATCGCGACACCTAGTTCACAAGCCGATTCTGTACCCGGGTATGCTCTCACTTGAGTACTGACCATTGGCTCTTGACAGCCTTCTATCCACAGACAGATGGGCAGACAGAGCGTCAAATCCAGACGATGGAGCAGTATCTCCGGGTTTCTGCAACTGTGAGCAGGACAATTGGGTTGAACATTTACCACTAGCCGAATTCGGTTGCAACCACACAATACACGAGTCCACGAGGATGACTCCATTCTGGGCAAATTACCACTACTATCTGGTGATGCAGTTTAAGGCCCCGAAGCAACCATCTAGCATGAAATCAAACATTCAAGCACACACTTCTGCATCCGGCTTGGAGGAGACTGACAATACTCTCTGGAAGAACTTCCAAGATGCTCAGGCTCATCGGACAAAATAGGCCGGTGGTAAGGAGGTTGTTTTCGGGGTCAGAGATAAGGTCTGGCTATCAATGCGGCCCTTCAGGACAACAAGACCATCAAAGATGTTGCATTACAAATGGACAGGACCGTACATGGTAAGTAAGACCATCAACAAGAATGTGTTCAAATTAGACTTTCCGTGTATGATCCGGAAGCACAACGTTGTCCATGTCTCTTTGCTCCACTGCTAAACACCTTGTACTGCCAACCAGCCGCCATCTGAACCGCAGCCAACGATCATCGATAACTCTGACTAATGGGAAGTCGACCGGGTCCTACACTCTAAGCGATGCTACCGGAAGCTCCATTATGTTGTAAATGGGCAGGTTACAGTTACGTACTCACTAGCTGGGAACCTGCGGAGAATCTGGGGAATGCGGGGGAATTGGTCGATGAGATTCACCGAGAGCATACGAGGAAGCCATGATGAAGGTTGGACTTGGTGGAGAGGAATTGGACGTTTTCTACTGGGGGTTTTGCGTTTCTTACTTTCTTATGGATCTCAGGCCCGTATAAATGGTGTTGGCACAGGTTTTTATTACCTACCGGTGGAGGTGGAGTTTCCCCATGCACCGAATCAGCCGTAAGGCTACTCATAGCCCACTGATTGGTTGTGGAACTTACTACAGTCATACAGAGGCATACATATTTGGGTTATGTTCTCTCATGTGTTTTCTGTTGTTTATATAAGTCTGTGGCAGCCCAGGGGGTCTGCTCCTAAAGGGGGGGATGATGTGATGGCAGTTAGGATTAGGTTCTCGCCAAAGGAACAAGACATGTGCAGGGCCGGGTAACCACAGCCTTATATTGATGACGCGCAATCTCCCTGAGATCGCCAGCGATATTTTTACCTCTCAACTACTCCATTATATTACCACATCCACGTGTGCAACCGTATCTTCCCATACACTCTCATATGCGGCCACACACAGATATATGACCTTACAGCCAGTCTCACATCTCTCATCACTCTTCTCCTGGCGCACCATGTTGTACTCTACTCTCTGCATTGCTAAGAACACAGAAAAACTTACAAATATAGTCTTGCTAGTGTTAGCCATGGTTCCAAATTCCTGGTTCGGTTCTGGTTCCGGTTCCACCTTAATTCGGACCGTTGCCACGGGTGTTAGTACACAACACACCTGGACCGTTGAAAATGGGCCAGTTTTACTACCAAAAACCCGGCATTTCAAGTTCACAATTTTGGCTCCAATGAAGTATCTGTGTTCTGATCATATCATGACATCATCAATGCGTAGATTGTGCAGTTTGAGCCGCAATTTCACCTCCCACTGTCAAATTTGGGATCGGACCAATATTAGTGGAGTCGCAATCTAAACTCCCCAAGTATCGCATATACTATCACTGTATTTTGCAGCGATTCAATGAATATAGTTCTGATCGCAAAGCTGAAAGTGGGAGGTGGAATAGCTGCTAAAACAGGACAATTGACATTTTGATCATGTTACAATACGATCAGGACTCAGATACACAATTGGAACCAAGGTTGCAGGACATGTAGAATGGAGCCATGGTCTGGTTTGAACCTGGCCAAAAAAACTTGGGTTTGGGTCTGGTCCAGGTAATACCCTGGTGCTAGTTACCAAGTTCAGGTTGCTAGGTAGTGGTTGAGCTGGACCGGGGCCTTCGGTTCAGTTCCAACCCCGACCGATGCCGGGCAACCTGGACTCGTTGCTAACTCCGAGAACACCTATGTCTATCAATGAGGGATTCGATTGATAGCATGGCTTGTGGTTATGGGACCTTGAACCGTTTGACCTACTGCTGTGCAAATACAGCACCAAGTTAAAAACCACCCAATGACTGACACAAATCTCTCAACTGCTTGACAATTTGAGTATTATATATGTCAAATTTTGTAGCATCATGAATGTACCTCCACAACTATAGGTACTTTCAAATGCACCTGAGAATTCTCATGAACTAGCCAAAAGCATTTTGCTTACAAACAAGAGTGGCTGTAATCATCTGAAATGGCTGAGAACTACCAGTGGGATTGAACAAAGTGTCTGGACGATTTGAATACTGCTTCCAGACCATTTTAAATTCTGCTCATATGTAGGCAGTTAGTGCTATACTTTTCCCACTGCCATTTGAACAGAGAAGAATTTTTGTGCAATTCACAGCATGTATTCTGATCTGTATTAGAATGTCTCTTCCTTTCCAGATAATTCTATTCTATATGTTAAACAGTTCAGAGAAGGGCTGACTGCTGAGATATTGCAGTATAGAAGTGAATTGATTGTCAAATTCATTCTGGATGTGTCAAGCATTCTGGCATTTAAGAAGGTAGTTCTGTAGCTCATGAAATACTAAGAGTAGTAACTGATACTGTTGATAAGGTTGCCCAGGCCAATCATGATTGCGGAGAGGATATTGTTACAACTGGTTGTGAATTGAGTTAGCACCAAAAATCTCGAGAGAATCAATAATAGTTTCCTCTAGCTGTTTGGTTGAAACATGCTGTACTAATTAGTCTTTAAGTGGTCAAGGAGTCCATTACACCATTAGTGAATCTGTATGAATTTGACATGGTAGGAATGAGCCTTATTAGATATCAGTAAGCATTACTTGTTCCAGATACATCATCATAACAAAAATGATTGATTATTTTCAATATAAACAATAGGCATGCAGAATGATGAGAAATAACTGATTGCCTCGAAGGATATTGGATTTGGTAATAATCATTGATGGATACATCAATTCTGGCAATGAAGTAATGTTAAAACAAGATGTTCAACAAGACTCAATCAGTATTGCTGCTCTACCTACAGGCCTCCAATACGATCGTATTGTACATCATATGGACATGTATTATACGTGATATGGGCAGTCCTGTGTACCAGGATATATGAGGAAGTTCTTGCTGGATGCTTCGACATATCATACTATATCCCTTCTATCCCGCTGCCAGTAGCAGGCCCATAAAAAGGTCCACTTTCGCGTGCACTGCTTCTTGCTGCTTTTAACAACACAGCCACCCAGCAGCCCCGCTCTGGCAGCAACTCTGACAGCAGCTCGGACAGCGGCTGAGCTCTGATAACAGCTCAGACAGCAGCTCTGACAGGGGCAAAGCTCTGACATTAACTCTACAGCTCGGAGAGCAGCCACTCTGACAAGAACAGTGACTCACCAGCCCACATCGACATTATCCGTCTGGTCCTCATTCTGTGCTAGTGCATCCGGGTCGTTGGCTACCTCCAGATCCATCAGGGCAATGTAGTTAAAGTCAGCATCTACCTGATCAACATCTTCCACATTTTCAATGTCAAAATCTTGATCCTCCTGTTCAACACTCTTGCCATGGGGAATGACCCAGCAGTGGATGCTTAGTAATTGGTATGAGCCCCGTTTTGCAATCATGCTGGTCCTCCAGTATCCCCGGTAGGTCTTCCTGCCCTTCCTGTTCCTCCTCCTCCTCCAGATCATCCACTTGATCGGCACTGATTGTGTCTCTGGAACAGTCGAGTAAGTCAATGACTGAGAGCTCACTATCGTCATCCTCGTGTTTCACCATGCTGGTTGTGGTTTGTTCCAGGTTGAGGGGGTTGGTCTTGATGAATCCAATTGCATTGTTGGTGTCATCCACCATGACCGTCTTGTTGATGTTAACGAATATCACCATCAGCTGCCCATCAATTCCGGTGAAGGGCAGCTAGTGGTCCCAGATTGATTCATCTACTGGACTGTCAATCAGTGCAAATCTGGACAAAGGACTATCACCCTGGGTGGATGTTGTGCTCGCCAAACAGGAGTCAACAGCGCACATGTAGATTGCTAGGTCATAATGCCAAGTAATCCAGGCAACAAGATGGTAATAACAATGGGGCTCATTAGGATTCTGTGTGAAGTCTCTCAGAATGTGAGGACATTTCAACTCTTCCGCAATATCCCCTGGGTAATCATCTTCCATCCGTGTGATAAAAAGATCAATACTGTCTTCTCTGGCTTTTTGGTATCAATTTCCAGGTGAGGTGCGTCCCACAACAGATTAAGCTGGTGAGCTGGTTTCACCGCGTTTAGGCCTCCTGCTGTGGTGACCTACAAGTGAAAGTGGCAAATGATCGCGTGCATCATTCCTTCTGAAACAGGGTTGCTTGAGGGCACAGCCAGAGATGTTGATTTGAACTTGATCAAACCTAGGAGACTGAGCATCCCCTGTAACAGTCGAAACTGTAGGAGATGGTATCATGGACAATACCGCTGATCGTGTAGTGTGTCTACTCCTGGTACTCCGACCCCGCATTTCCAAATCTCCCCTCAGTCACAACGAAGATGAGCATGAAATTGCAGGTGAAGCAGACCCAACACAATCTTCCGAAGTGTGATAATTGATCGGTGTAGTAGGACGGAGCAGCCTATGGTCCAATAAAGGAGCTGATGTCATCGTTGGTCTGGGGTTATAGCTTAACGCGGTGTTTGGCTTTGTGGTGGGGCTTGTTGTGGTCTTCAACTTCCTGGCAGAGGTTGCTGGGGATTTCTTGGGTGTGGTTGTGGCCGTTTGGGTGACTGTCATTGTCAGCGTGAGATGAGTCTTTACATTGTACGGACATCGTCATCATTGAGCTGCCCATCCAGTGTTGGTTGTATGAGATATCGAGAGTTATCAGCCAGCATCTCGCAAATGTCGGTAAACCCCTATCTGTTAGGTCGATGTCAGTCAAGGTCAAGACACAATGCCAGAAACAACTGTAAGCAATGGTTCTGGGTTGCCCGGCTTTGGTCTAGGTTGCATCCGGAACTGAGACCCCAGTCCGGGTTGAAAACTGCAATCGGAACCGAACCAGGTGCCCAGCGCCGGACTGTTACATGGACCGGACCAAAAACCAATGGTTGTTGGCCGGGTTGGACCCTGGCAACTGTTGCATTTTGCGATTGGTACAATTTTGGTTCCAAAAACATTGTCGGGTTCTTATCATATCATGACTTGGTCTATATGTACAGATTCAGTTTTGCTGGCTCTCTCACCCACCGGTTTCCAATTTGCACTCTGATTGATATTCGTTGTGTTGCCATGAAAAAACACCACAAATCACGTCCACATTGCGGGTTTTCAACAGCTACACAACAAATATTACTCACATTCAGGATAGGAGACCTGTAGGTGAAAGAGCACCTGAAAGTGTATAATTCACGTATACATCATGTCGCGATACGATCAGAACTGCAAAACTGAATTGGGGTTACAAAGCTGGGATTTGAATGGGCGGGTTTTCCTGTCCAAACCAGCCCAAACGCAACGGTCACGGCTTTTGTGTGGTACGACCCATTGCAACAGTTCAGTTCTGGTTCTGGCTCTAACCTGCATCCATTCTAGCCGTTTGGAACCATTGCTAACACTTCCAGAATACCATCATCAGAGACTCAATGTCGAACACCCAATGGCCGAGACGCAATGTCAGAGACTCCATGTCAGAGCCGGATTTGATAACCTGGTCACATGTCTTTGCTTCACCTCACAACTCAGTATACAATTTGATATTCATGTACACAGGGATAGTAGCTTTACCGTGTTTAGTTTTCCATCCCTGGACTGCTGCAAAGCCTTCAGTGAAAGCAGACCAGCTACTCACAGCATCAATGTCCTGGGTCGTCATGCTTTGCACAGAGGTACAGATTTCTTTGGTCCAGTTCGAAAGGCCAGTCGGCCATCACCATTGCACTCAAAGTAGTACCATGATGATTGTTAGTGGGTGTATATGAGAAGTGTTAGCCATGGTTCCGGACCTGCGCATAGGGTCTGCGTCTGGGTTGAACCGAATCCGATGCCACATTGGCATTCCAGGTTGTCAACACACCCCAACCGTCGATTTATTTACTGTTTGATGCAAATCTCCCAACCTGTCTGACTTGCCCGGGTTGTCAGTGGGTTGCCCAGTGGGTTCATCTGTAGATTCACATAATGCTCTTGCTTGGGCAGCTTGATAATAATATCTTACCAAAATCGCGTATTCAGCAGCCAATAATCTCTTTTTGCATGTGTGTAGTTTGCCATATCAATTATTTTGGAATCTGTGTGTTTCTTGTCATATGTTGGATTTTTGCCTATAAAGGCGGTCTATAGTTCCGTTATGAGCTCATACATCCAGGCAATGCCTTGACTACCCAATACACAAGACCACAAATTGTGGACGCTCCGTTGACACTCATTTTCATAATGGGGTAACATATATGTCATGCAGTGTTTCAGTTGAAAAGGCCTCCATTCCATTGTATATGCATCATTGCCACCGAGCGACACTTAGATTAGGCAAGGTGCAAGACCAAAAATCGTTAATGCTCCATTGAAGCTCATAGTCAGGATGGGGCTGGGAGAGTGTCACTATTGTTTTTGCCCCTAAAGGCGGCCAATACGTTATTAATGGATATTTGCAACAAATCGCTAGTTTGATAACCCAACATGCAAGACCAACAATTGTTGATGCTCCATTGACGCACGGTTTCAGGATGCGGTAGGTAACTTGTCGCTATTGTTTTTGCCTCCAAAGGCAGCCACTACCTTGTTGATGAATTTGTGCAACCAATCGCCTGTTAGATTACCAAGATGCAAGACCAGACATCGTTGGCGTTCTGCTGACGCTGATTTCCGGGATGGGGCAGGGAGTGTGTCGCTATTGTCTCTGCGTCAGAAGGCATCCAATTCATCATTTATGGAAGTTTTCAACCAGTCACCGCTTAGGTTACCCAAGATGGAAAGCAACAAATCCTTGACGCTTGGTTGACATTCAATTCCAGAATGGGGCAGTGACCTCATTGCTGTCTGTTTTGCCTCTAAACACTGCCAATATGTCAGTCATACATAACAATGACCATATCACTGTTGAATTACCTTACTTACAAGACCAATAATCGTTTACGCTCCGTTGACGATCATGATAATCTTTTCTCCATTCGATATCTGCTGCCATCTGTAACTGCATTGATAATGATTTGAAGTCATTGGTTGCCTTTCCACCTGATCAAGACTGGGCCCTTTGGCAAAGCTCAGCCCAGGAATATTCATGCACTGTTCGCTCTGATACTATTAAAATTCAAACATCTTGCCAAATCATTTATTTCGCCAGCTATACTTCTGTTTATGAAGCAATATTCACATGCGACTGCCCAATATTCTCCCATGATATTTCTCTAAATGAAATTCTCAGTCAAACAACATAAAGAACCTGGTGACAATTCATTGGCACATTCCGTCCTACTTTTTCTTGTTCCCCTTATTCCTCCTCGTTTCAATTGTATTGACCGTCGTCAACACCTTTTGAGCATTGTGCTTTGGTATCCGTGTTGGCCGAATCAATCTCGGAACATTTGGTTTGGCAGTCGCATCCCGCTGCTCTGTGGTTACATGATCCTCGTCCTGATAGTCTGGCTCTATGTCGGATTCATTGTGAGCCTGCCAGTGGTCTTCCCTGTTGTTTGGATTATCCAATTCCCCATTGCAGTAGGGCTAATTTTCGATGTCCTGGATGCATTCAGGTGCACCATCCTCATGACTGTTGGCCAGATGTCGGTCGATTCATTTGATTCGGTGGACATTGCATAAATTAGTTTGTCCTCCAGGGAGGTTCTTTGCAGGAAAAGCTGGTGGCAAGGGTGATCTTTCCTACAATATAAATGCAGCCACTCCACCTTGTTGAAAATTTGACCAGGATGCTCTGATGATCTCTTCAGTATCTGAATGGGATCCTACAACTGTCATTTGGTTTGTTTGAGCGCGAGATCCATTCTGTGTAGCCTGTAGGTCTTGGCTGCCCTGGCCCATTTCCAAAATGTCGTGGACTTTGGCCATTCTGTACAATTTAGTTTCCTCCGCCTCTCTCTTCATTCCCAAGTTGTTTTCTGTATTTGTGGTATCCAGTGCTGGTCAATCGCCTGCCACATCAGCAACAACCCTAGTTTCCGTCTGAAACACCCGGGTGTTCCAGATGGCTCTGATGGCTCTGACGGACCCTCGTACAATTTGACAGAGAATTACACGCTTCCTGTCGGCCTGGCGACGGGTCGCGTTGCATACTCACGTCCATTACTTGGCGCCTGGTATACACACCATCAGAACGACACGTGTGTTACCCTCTTTGCAGGGGCTGCAGTTTTGCTGTCGCTGTTCACACAACGCATGGCGATGTTTATGCCTTTCTTCGGCCTATAGCCACATGGTACCTCGCCGCTATTGCTATATATCGGATGCCGCACTCGCCCAATATATGTTTAGCTTTGAGATGTTGTCACATATTACAATACAGTCTTCGCTTAGAATACCTCGCTTGCCGTTGCATTTGCTTCTCCATTATCGTATTTCACAGGTCTGAAAGATACAGACCAATCTTGACACTCTCTACTACTGCCCTAAGTCCTCCACATTCTGCGTTGATCCATCATCGGCTTGCGATGCTTCTTCCACCTCATCCGCATCCGCATCGTCGCCATCCTCGCCCTCATACCAGTTGCCATCCTCACCCTCATACCCGTTGACATCACTTGTTCCCAGGTCAAATCTCTCGAGTTCCGTGGTGGGCCGTCGTCGCCGGCGGGTGGTGGGGATGGCATCGCGATCGTCACTTTCATCACCTTCATCTTCATAATCCCCGCTGCCCCCTGGCATCCCAAAATGATGTTCGTCATCTGCGCAATGGATGTCTATTGGGATGTTTGGGTCAGTGCTTCCGATCTCAGGCTCCTCAAGCGCCACTTCTGAGGCCAAATAATCACGAAGAATAGCATTGTCAACACGCGCTGTTTCCACACTGATCACCATGGCAGGCGTTGGGTCCTCCGCCTGTTGGATCTGACATTTGACTGGAGCGGGAGTGTTGTTATACACCCTCTGTTGGTAGCTCTCCGGTAGTGTGTTCCAGGTATTGAACAAGAACGTATATGTGTCTGCAACGCCAGGCGAGGTTAACAACTTGCGACCCATTACGGCGCAGCTGGATGCAATCTTATCAATGTCATTCTTGTGGTTGAAGTAGTTCGATCAATCAGGTCTGTCCGCTTTCAGCTTTAACTTGGAAGCTTTCGGATGAACACCTTTGTTCGTTTGCCACTCCAGGAGAGCATGTCGCAACGCGGTGCATGTAAACATAATCAGTGGCGAGAGAATATGACCATCCTTGTCATTAATCATGGAATTATAAAGTCCATCTGCATACTTCCCGTGGTCATTCGCCTGATGATAAAATGTGATGTAGATAAACCGCAGGATTGCTTCCGCCAGGAAGTTAAGTGGACGTTAGCCATTCGTTATCAGCTTTCGACTCTCTGTGCGTTAGATTTGGACCGAGTACACCACCTTGCACACGCTCTGCTACCGGCAAACGATACGTCTCGTCTGCCAGAAGGAGATCAATGAATTCCAACCCCTCTGCAGCGGATTCAAAGTGGTGGAGATCATAAATCTCTGCAATGTTGTCCCTTGCTGATTGAATAGAATGGGATTTAACCTTATCGACTTGTGTGCCAACCTGGTACCGGTTTGAGCGTGTAATATCCACCTTGGTCCGTTGACTCAGCATACCTCTGTCAAGATCTCCTTTGTGCGTGCCTCAAATGCTATGGACCAAATGTTGTTTTGCTGCATAGTGGTGTTCCAGTACGTCTCTATCATCTGGCAGTGTGGGGTTTCAGCTAATGCTTTCGCAACGCGTTGCGTTGCATAACTTACCATCTCCAAGTTGCTTGCCCTCATAAACGGCCATCTGTTCCTGATGTAGAGCTCCAGGAGTCTGCCCGTTGCAAATACAAGACGCACCATGTCTGAGTGACCAAATCGATGCATGCTGTGACTGCCGGAGACCATTGATTGAGGTGTAGACACCTCCTGCCATTGCAATTGCCACTGCCTCTGTCTCTGATTCTGTTCGGTAGCTCATGTTTGCAGTAGATTTGTAATGATCGCGTGTGCTTCTGGATTCGGGATGGGGGTAGGCAGGTTTTCCAGCCCGCTGGGAGGAGTGGGAGTGCTAGCAATGCATGATGCGGGGCTGGAAACAACGCGACTCGTTGAGTCTGTCTGTATTGTTCCGCTGGGAGCTGGTGTGTTACAACTTCCTGTACCTGGTGTGGCGGTTGGAGTAATTATTGACCCTCGCTGTGTAGCAGATGAGGTGGAAGTCACACGTTGAGTGATATCTGCAACACGAGAATATTTCAGTGAAGGTAAGGGGGTGGAGTTCTGACCTTGGATTGTAGAGGGTACTGAACTCCCTCCTTGAGAGGAATCCCTCTAGCCAGCCGGTACGGAAACGCGTCTCCTAGCAGCCGGAAGTCGAGAATTCACCGAAGGCCCATGCATTTGCCGATTCTGATGATTAGCAAGACTTCGAACATTTTGTACGACCAGAGTCCTGTCAGGGTGAGTTCTTTGGGACGGCATATTCCGATATAGATAAATGACTTTAACAAGGTAGGAATAATATCCTCTGCATGCATGTGCAACAGCAGGCGGGGTAGACTCTCATTCGAGCGAGCATGGACGGGTTCGACATCAACGGGAGGCGCAGTGTAGTCCGCGCTAGACTTTAAACCCTGACAATACTCGGGGATGAGATCCTTTCAGAAGCATTCAATTATGGGGTTAACTGCAATCAGATTAAACTCAGATTGAACTGAGCATTGATATTCACTGTTACAGCAACGTCTGAAGGTCCATTTGCACCGCTTGATGGGTGTTTATGCCATCTTTGCACAATTATCGTCATATTGCACTCGTTCTTGGCACAATACTTCGAACCATTGATTGTGTATATCTTCAGGTTCCCGGTGGAAATCCCCCTTTGGCAGAGCAAAAAGCATTGCAAAGCGAACAATGACGTATTCTCTATTCTATGACATCAGTTTCGTGTGCTTTTTCCACTGCTAGGCGTTGGTAGCCATGTTGGATGGTTGCACAGTTGGGACGACTTGAGAACTACTCAGTTTGCTCCGAGATGCACGAGGACTGAGTGGCAAAAGTGGTATGTGATGCCAAAGCAACGCCCAATGTCGCACACTGTCCTCACCGCATGCACTAAATCTTGTCTCGAGGCTCCTTGTTCATGATGTGGCTGGTGGTTGTGCAAGATGAAGGCAGGGCTGTTTTGTGTTCAATAAATAACAAAACGCAGCATATGAACCAAATCGCAGGGACTCGAGTATATATATCCCTTCTTCCCGCCTACACCTCGATTCTCTGTTCCTCCCGTATTGAACACACCGCCAGCAATCAAATACTCCGCCAGCATCCTGAACTATCTCAACATCACATGACTTGCACAAAACAACACCTCTTGTTCCAAAACACACCCGATAACCTACACAACTTTGTACTCTCACTCTGGGCTTCCTTCCGCTATGTTCACCTGAATCATAATGCTAACGCCTTGGATGTTGATTCATTTTCAACTCGCAGCGATGGCACCAAACGGCAGCCGCAAAGGATAGGTGAAGGCAACTGCTAGGGCGAAAATGCCGACATCGGTTATAAATTGAGGCCAGTTGTTGGATCGGAACCGTATAAAGGAATTCATCTCGGAACACTTCCGTGGACTCATTCGGATATACAATGTTCGCGGCATCAAGAATGCCAGGGCCTGGGACCTCTTTTATCATATAATCTTTCTTGATCCAGTCACGACTCGCCACTTTTCACAATTCCAGCTGATGTGGCCCCAGCGTAGGAGCAGGAGTTCACCTTTTCGGGAGTGGTGGGCAGCGTTCAGCTCATATATGGGGCAAATGTTTGACAATACCAGCAATCAAATGAACAATTGGAGGTGGGACAACCCCCGTGCCTTCGGGGATCAAGTCAATCGCTCCAATCTGCAAACAGCCAGTTCGGGAAAGGTTATACGAACCGCTGAGTGTTTCTCTAGGTATGTTACCGATGATCCCACGGCAAAGATTGAGCCACCAAGCCGCCGGCACTACAAGCCAGGCGACTTCCTGGCCGTCAGAGCAGTGAATTGGGATGAGATAATTGATGAGGATGATGATGATGAGAACTGGGAGGATCCTGGAGCGGCGAGAGGTGGAAAGAGCCGTCCTGGCGATGGCAATGACAATGATGATGGCGAGGGTGAGGAGGATACGCCGGGCGGTGAGAGAGGAACTGGGAATGGGAAGGGAACAAAGGACAGGAAGGGCAAAGTGAAGGCGAAGTGGCAGAGAAACCGTAATGGGAAAGGTATTGTTAAACGAACCCCAGGGGGAGATAATATCTTTCGTGCCATTGCTTTGCAGTTACAGAAAGAAATGTATGAGGCAGACTCGGACACGGAGAGCTAACTAGAGCGGGTATCTTTCGTGCCAGAAGCATCACCTGCCATGTCAATTTCCGCAGATGATGATACCGACTCAACCGGGAAGTGGGGTGGCGAATATGACTCAGAACAGGATTCTGATGTGGATATGTGCATGGAGGATGATGTGGACGCACCGGAGGGCGTTGATTTAGACGATGATGTGGATATGGAAAGGGATGGTGACGATGATTAGGAAGATAATGAAGAGTAGGAAGATGAAGAGAAGGAAGACGAGGAGGAGGTGGAGGAGGTGGATGAGGATGAGGAGGAGGATAAGGATGAGGATGATGGCAAAGAACCTCAGACGATTGGCCAGGGAGGGATGGTAAATACATCGGCTGACAATGCTGATACCATGGTAGACAATGAACCAACCATGCTACCTGAGCAACGCCAGGAGATGCGCGAGCATGCCCCACAGCCACAACCTACCACACCTGCCCCACGGCCACAAACCCTAGAGCCTCCTCCACGACCACCAACTCAGGCGACTCATACCCTCAGTGGGCTGGAGATTTTGGTGCTTGTGACGCCGCAAAAACCTCGCCCAGCGGCGCCAACTATGCGAGAAGCTGAGGCAGCTGGAACCACCTTGGATGTCAATGTGGAGCAGCTGCTACTTGGCGAATCGGCAGGTGGCGACAGTCTCCCCGATGTCCCTATCCTGGATGTCCTTCTCCCAGATGTCCCTCTCCCGGATGTTTCTCTCCCTGCTGTCCCTTTCCCTGATGTCCCTCTCCCTGATTTCCCTCCCCCCAATGTCCGTCTCCCTGATTTCCCTCTCCCTGAGGCGCGCCCAGATGGATCGTTAGGCGAGGTGTGAACCAGTGCTCGCGTTGCAGCGGAGGCGTGCGTTTGGGTTAGAGTCTGGTTCTTGTCTTGTTAGTCTCCTTCGCTGTGATCTATTCATCCCAGGCACTGATCAAGGCACATGTGGAGGTGTTTTGTTTGTTTGGGTTAGGGTTGTGGGCCTGTTTGTTTCCTTTATTCTGATCAATTTATCTCAGGCATTGATTATTACATGCGTGGCGAGGTTTTTGGATTGCTCAGAGTTTATTTTTCATTTAGTCATAGTATTATGGGACATCGCCCATGCAGTGTGTTTGTAACTCCTGGCGTGATGGTGTTGAGGTTCAATAAATCTCTCAAGTATCGTAAGCTTATACCCACACCAGACTACTCAGGCCCAGCTCCAACTTTCGTCCCTTTCTACAGTGAATACTCAACTCCTCCCGTGTCGTCGACAATGCCAGAGAAGACCCCATTCCGTTGCCCCAAATTTCCATGCTGAAAGAAGTTCACCTCAGACAGCTGGCGACTTCAACATATCATATTACACCATCCTGAAAACCTTCAAGTTGCAAAGAATCTGACTGATTGCAGCGCGCCCCGACACGTCGAAACCCGCTCAGCGTCATGAATTCAACGCTAACAAAGAGTCAGTCGAAGACTTGGACGCGTTTCCCTACCTCAAACACGTTCAAAACATCGCAGACTCGCAATCTCAACCAACGCCACCTCTTCTGCCGCCGCCAGAAACATGCCCTGGCACCGGTGCACCGCTGAGCGAGTATATTGCTCAGCCATGGGAACGCGACGCTCCGGGTTGCATTGAGACGAACCTACAGAACAATCCCTACTACCGGTTTGCGACGCGTGAAGAATACTAATATATCCAGTGTGAGATGAAGAAGAGGGGTATGAAGACGTACTATGACAACATGATGAAGGAAGCGAACACCCCTGTGCGTTTCCCAAGCTTCAAAAACGGGGATGGCATGCAGAAGCTTGTGGCTAGCATCCCAGATGAGCAGGCTCTCGGGAAGTGGGAACGACACACTCTCGAGGATATGAGATGCAATGAAAATCACTAACGGCCTATCAAATACTGGAGTCGAGACATCATCAAAAGCATGAGATGGTTGATATGGCGGCCAGCCTACCCCGAACATCGCATTTATGCCCCTCAGCGTTGCTTTTACAGCGATACACCACCGAACCGCCTCTATACTGAAATGCACAGTGCGCACTGCTGGTGGGAGACACAGATATGCTGAGATACTCGAGGATAATAACGTGCTAATCGAGGTTAAGGCAACGCTCAGACGGGGTGATACAGTGGTTCCCTTGATCTTCATGTCTGACAGAACACATCTCTTGAATTTTGCTGGCGACAAGAAAGAGTGGTCTGTATAAATGACAATTGGCACTCTATCTTCGAAGATCCGCCAGATGCCCTCAACACACACCGTCGTAATGGTCGCTCTCCTGCCGATTCCAATCAATAACTGCAATGATCCTCAGAAGCGGCTGGATGAGCAGCGGTAAACAACCCGAGATGTGCTGAACGAAGCACTCCGGCGGGTGCTCCAGGCTCTCACCTTGAAACGAGATCCCAACGCCGAGAGAGGGTATTAGAATGTTCTCGGTGCAGATGGCAACTTCAGGCGTTGCAAACCGGTTTCAGCAGCATGTCTTGCCGATTGCCCTGAGTAAAGCGACCTACATCATCTTGAGCAGCATGTCAGTTTTTGGTGCAAGTGTCCGAAGAACGAACTTGAAGATTATGTCCCATCTTACAAGCAACACCGCCGGTGGGATCACAACCTATATAGAACTCTCAGCGAAGCCAACACCAAGGCAGCCGATGCCGGACTCTCGTTGCGCAAGGTCCACCGAGGATTCAACGTGTGTCGACATATTCCCTGTATCGTGCGCGACCTCGTGAAGCCCGACCTCCTCCATACAATGCAGCTCGGCATGCTTGACCACCTCCAGATGTGGATTTTCCACTTCATCAAGACGCACGAACAGCTTGACAAGTACAATGCATCCTGGTTATCCATGCTTGCTTACCATGATCTAACACCAAAAAATAACTCATATGAGGAAGTTCCTCAATGGAATGGGAAGGAGATGGAAGAAATGAGCCGGTACCTGCTGGGAGTTGTAACCCAGACTCTACGAGGCGGAAGCCCCGCTCAGAGTCTCGTATTCAATTGCGCAATTGCGTGCACACGAGCATTGTTAGAATTCTTTATGTATTCTCAATATAAATCTCACGGTGATGCAACTTTTAGCTACATGGAGGACGCCTTCCATCGTTTTCACACCTTGAAAAATGTATTCTTGCTCGGGCGAGCCGGCAAAAAGGCGAAGGCCAAAGCCCAAGCCCTGAGAACGGAACCCGTGAAGAAGTGGATCGTAGACAAGGAAACAAATGATGCAACTTGGACACCGTCCAACAAGCGGTGCGAAATGAATGCCTCGCGGGATTATATTAGCCACGAGATAGATGTTTCCAACGAGTTAGATGCCCACTTCAACTTTCCCAAGATCCACTTGATGTCGCATTGAGTCGAACAGATTCATCGATACTGAGCCTTGCAACAGTGATCTGCCGAGAGACTCGATCAAGCATATAGACCAAACCTCAAACACGGTTGGAACGCCTCAAATCACACTCTCAACTACCTGCCGCAAGTAATTGCCTTTCACCATCGCATTCCTTGCTTCGGAATCAGAGAGCTCAATCCCCAAGCCTTGGCCCAGCGTCAGGAGAACAGCGCCGCCGCCTGCAAAGTTCTCCCTTCCGGTGCTGATCTGGCTGCCTCCCTGGGCTCCCAGTCATATGCGAAGCCCGAATTCATGGGGCCCCAAAACCACCGTGATGGAAAGCATCCTGACGCTATGATCAAAGACTTCAGAGCATTACTCGACAATACACAAGACGCGACGCACTGCGTGACAATATACAGCGGCACGCACGAGTTCATCAAGCGTAAGAGTCGTAACAAGACATATACATCAGATGACCAACTGCACGCAATGGAGCTCTGTATTTATCATCCTATGAAGGTTCAAGTTGAGGGTGTAGATGGTGAACACATACCTCAGATGTGTCGATGCACAGGAAGCCAGAGCTGGCATGGAGGGGATCGACGGAACGACTGGGTATGGGTAAAGCAATGCCCTGGAAGGTGTTATGGCGCGCTGATTGGGCATCTCTCGTAGCAACTGCAACGACCATTCAAAATGAAACTCCTGAACGACAATGTAGCTTTCGTTGAGTACTGGTTAGCCCTGGCGCTCACAACAATACCTGGAAACTTGGGTAACTTGGATCCCGTCTCGAAATCTTTACAAGTGAGAAAAGCCCCGGCAGCCGTTGCTTTGCAAGTTTTCAGTGTGGGAAATATTGTCGGCTGCGCACACGTCATTCCAGAGATAGCTACTAGTAGTAAGACAGGAGACTGACGGAACGTGCGATGGATTGTCAATAGCCAGACAGATCTGGCGACCTGGAATGATGTGTATAATTAGTAAACAGAGAATTGCATTTTGCGCGCAGGTAGAAGGGACCTGAGGAGAGATTTTCACAGCTTCCCCCATCGCCTTGCAATCTCGTATAACTAGTAAAGGGAGAATTGCATTTAGCGAGCAGGTAGAAGGAACATGAGGTGAGATTTGTGCAGCGTGACCCATCGCATTGCAATCCCGATGCAAGCACGTACCCAATGGAGCCATTCGGACGTATGGTCACAGTTGGCCACAACATGAGAGTGATCGTTCAAAATACAAGACCGACGAATGAGAAGAAAGGGTGAAATAGCGATCAGAGGGCAATAGGGAACGCAACGCGTTGAATTGACGCCGGGCGCGGAGTGTTCCGCCACCGGGGTGTCTCTGACAGCTCGGACTGACCGTGTCCACTCGAACGGAGCCATTGCTCCCGGACGGAAATATTTTTTGCGAATGCAAAATCCCATTATTGGCTCAAGCACACTGCCTTACAACAACTTCTTCCTGAATGGTCTCTGTTGTAGTGATTGACTGCCCCCAGCCGATAACATTTTACCGAAGGGAAAAACTGGCCTCAACTCCGATGCGATGTGGTATGATGGTGCATATGTCGCACGCCGCAATGGAGAGGTCAGCGTAGTTGGAGTGTGTTTACTCATGCTGACACCACCAGTCGGTGATGTCCGGTATCCAAAATGTATTGCTAAGCTCCCTAGGGTCGTGGTGGTAACCATTATGATTTGGATCAATTTGCCCCCGGTTCTGTGGGAATACAGGCAGTGAATTCAAATACGAACTTGAGGGGGTCCATCAACCTGCTGCGTGATTGCTTGGTCCAGGCGTCCTTCCGGCCAGCTCATTAGGCATTAAGTATTGTTTATCATCGCTGGACAAATCATATGAATCATAAGATAATTGACCTGATCTGGACGCTATTGCGGAGGAGAAGCAATTGTTGCTCAGTACACATTCAGGTTTAATGATGGGCAAATGTCAATGTCTGGCGCAGAATTCATTCTCCACATACGTCATATACGCCACTTGGTAATGGGTAGTATTGGTAGTCACGTCCTCACGATTAATATCCATTCCATTATCCTGCTTCTCCAATGATCGCAACTTCCAGAAAGGATCAAGCATCTGTGCTTAAATGAGATGCATACCCGTCATTGGAGTAACTTCTGCATAATATTTGGATAGTGTCTGGCATGCAAAGTTCAAGGTGAGGTATAAGTCTTCCTAATATTGAGTCCTCTTCTTAGCGAAAACCCGCATAAGACCATCCATATGATCGATCATGTGGTTGTAGATAGTGATAACGTGATGCAGAGTGAACGTATGTGGTTTCGACATCCACAGGGTCTAGTACCGGAATGGCCTTACCATGTCCATGACATATACGACCATGGTCCATTCATCCTGTGTTGTGAAGAGAGACCTGTAATTACTGTATATCTGATTATTGAGCCTCTTCCGGGTGAATTCTTGTAATCAGTAGGGACGCTCAAGTCACTCCATTTTTGAATTCGACCATGTCTTCAAATCCATTACAGGGAGTACTGCAATTCACGCTTGGCTTTTTGAGAGTCAATGAAGCTTTTCCGATGACCAGGCATCAGTGTAAGCAATACAGCAAACATTCCCTGCAATATGACTGTCAGTTTTAGGATTTTCATAAAATTTTGAAATACATACGTTCTCAATTATCTCTGCCAAACTTGGTCTCGTGGCAGATGCCATGTTGATTCTAGCATTGCCATCTTTTGGAAGTGTTTGACTCTTCCCAATGTCTATGCGTGCATTCTCTCCTAATTGCTGATCGTACTCATGGGCTTCCCAAGACTTGGTGTGGCCTTTTACACCCAGACTACTCATGAATGCGCCTAAAGCCAGCTGTATGACATCCGCCATACATGATATGTTTTATCTCGATGCAGGCCACTCATTTCCGGAGGTGTGAAGGATTGATTGTTATTTGCGAGTCATCGAGTAATTTGAGGAAGTGGTATCAGTTGTAATTCCGCGTAATCGGCTGTTGGTAAGCTGAATCCGATCAAGAACTTTCAATGTAGGTCTAGCCTTGCTCCACTATGTTGATCTTTGACCCATTATCGTTAAATAGCTTTCGAAATAGGGAATGAACAGGCCATCAACCTCATCGAATGTGAGTTTTACTTCTCCCAATGCCCCATTTCAATCCATGTGGTGCGCAATGACCGACATTATGACTATTTTGTTTGTTGAAGTCCACCCGTCAAAAGCTAAACTAACTGTATTTCTTGATGGCTGTTGGTTCTTACTTGCATATACTGTCGGTATGTATTTCCTCTTGCAAATGTTACTCAGATCACGGGCAGACGGTAGAACCAACTTGCTCAGTAATGCATTATATGACTGTTGTAGCTGCAGGTTCGTTATTGCTTTCCATGGAATATCAGCCGAAACACATCCTAACATGAGGTAGCAATTCCAGGTGTCTTGGTGAAATTTGGCAATTTGAAAGTCCTTCGCTGCCAGTTTGGAGTGTTTTGTCTTTCATTCAGTCAATATGGACAAGCTCTAAATATTAAATACGAATTTGCTTTGCAAACTTCCAATCGTACTTCCTTGTCTTTGTTGCCTCTATGGTGTGGCCCATGCTGATTCATTGACTGTTCAACCGATCAATTCTGTAACTTCCGCCTCTGTCAATGGGATCAACTTTGCCGTGTGTGCTTTTGCCAAAAAGCGCTTCCGTATTGAGCTGGTCCCATGATCTGATGGATGGCGAAGATCTTGATTAGAAACAATACATATGATGCCAGGGCAGCTGGTCTCCCCAATTCCCCAGTGCAAATAGCATCGCCAAGTAGACGCATGTCTAGAATTATTCAACGCAATAGGATGCTACGAGCCTACATTTATTGAAGCCCACCAAGCATCGAATATGATTTGTAATATAAGGTCACTCATCTCGCAAATTCAACAACGCTCATTTTTGGAAGAGATCATAACCTCTAGCAACAAGGAATTTATAGATTTTGAATCCAACCTCGTGGTAGGAAGTTAAATGCTGGGTAATTCGACTTGAGAGAATGTCAATTGTTATGTTATAGTAAAGTAGAAAGCTGGTTCTGAAATATTGACTCTAGAGGTAAAAGGAAGACAAAAGTCAGATCTGTGCGACATTGCATACATATTTGTGAAGTTGAATACAAGGACATTCAGAGAAGACTGACTGTTAAGAACTCCATGTAGGAACATTGCAGTGCAGTTCGCTGCTCTGTAGCTAACTGAGTCCACCCTAAAGGGGTTCACACTCCTTCGGCGTACATTTTTAGGAGGCGGTTGCATTATCATCACTCGCAGGTGTGCCCATTACGGCAGCCAATAGTACGATTATGGGTTAAACTGTTGCATAGCCCTCTGATTATCCAAGATACAAGACCAAAAATGATTCACACTCTGTTGACGCTGATTTTGAGGAGAAACCAGCGAGATCGTGGTTGGCATTTTTACCCATCAAGGTAGCCGACAGTTCGATTATGGGTTTATGCCATGGTATAGCCCTTGGAATATCCAAGATGTAATACCAAAATTCAGTGACGCATTGTTGACGGTCACATTTAGGTGGTAGTAGCGATATTGTCACTGACATTTTTGCGTATAGTGGCGGCCTATACCTTGATTATGGGTCGACACTGATGCATAGCCCTTAGATTATTCAAGATGCAAGACCCAAAATCAATGACGCTGTGTTGACGCTCATTTTTATGAGATGGTAGCGATATCGTCTCTAGCAATTTTGCCGATGAAGGCTGCCGACAGTACGGTCATATGTCAACAGCATTGCACAGCCCTTTTATTATCCAAGATACAAGACCAAGAATAATTGACATGCAGTTGATGCTCATTTTCACGTGGTAGTAGCAATATGGTCGTTAGCATTTTTGCCCATACAGGTGGCCGACAGTTTGAACATGGGTCAATGCCATTACATTGCCTTTTGATTATTCCAGATCCAAGACCGAAAATCATTGATGCTCTGTTGACGATCATTTCTAGGAGGTAGTAGCAATATCATCACTACCATTTTTGCCCATTAAGGTGGCTAATACTGTAATTATGGGTTAATGTTGTTGCACAGCCCAGTGATTTTCCAAGATGCAAGGCGCAAAATCGTTAATGCTCCATTGACGCTCATTTCTAGAATGGGGCAACGAGCATGTCGCTTTCCTTTTTACCTACATAGCTGGCCAATAGTATCTCATTGGAAGGATGTGACCATGCAGGCATTTGATTGCGGGAAGTGTAAGGACAACAATTGTTGATGCTCGGTTGACACTCACCTCAATTCCATACTAACAGTCACTGGATGCTCGACAATTGTACACAAAATGCATATAGTCATTATTGAGAACCACTATGTCGCTTCTATGGATAATGATCTGCATCCAAAAGCTTCGAGGCCTTTCTGTTTCTGAGCCGCCACTACACATGATATCTGGGCAATGAATGACGTAGGCTTATTGGGTTAGAGTGCTTTTGGCCGGCAATCAACGGCATATTGAACCATACTCCAATTTTGGATTTATAAAGCCTGGCTTCCTCACCGTTCCATATCCAGCGCCCCCTCCTCGATTTCCATGACGTACCATAAGCAATCATCGAAAGCTTGACCATGGGCACCAGGTCTGAACTGAGAGTTATGCGGTTTGATGCATGGATTAACGCAGCATGATGGCTGTCATTCATCCAGGTTCATATTGCGTATTGACCTGTCCTGCTATGACTTGTGTAACATCACTCAAGTAAATGTCATTAGTAAATTCATTCCCGAATTTAGATTTTGCTTTCTCTCTCAACTGTAACAGGCAACACCATCTCAAGTTTGCTGGTTTTCTATCAAGTTGATATGGAGTCTAGAACTTTCCCATGGCCCATACGACTGTTGCACACACACTGACCAATTATCATGTCTCACGATTTCTTCACTGAAATCCAGAACACGCTGACGCATAGCAAAATTGGTACACCAATGGCATTTCAAATCGATTGGTGGTAAAAATTATCTATTTCGCTATCTATACCTCCAGTGACGCAGGACCCATCACCATCTCTTTGTCCGGATCCGATTTCTGTCTGGTCATTAGCTTGGGACAGTATATGCATGGGTAAAAGCTTCCAGGTTCAGCAGGTTTTGATTGCTTAAGCTGTGACAAATCAGGTGCCACGACGGGCGGGAGAGACTCTATGTTGTTGTTTGACTTTGGTTTCTGTGAAGCCAGCCTCATCTGACTACTTCCTGGTACAGAGGTCTTTTGCAGCATTTGCAATTGTCCAGGGATGATATCAAGAGACTGTATAAGCTCTGCAAATGTTGTCGATGATGGTGTGGCTGGAGTCTTGAGTGTTTTAGGGTTGACAACTGCTGGAAGCATCCATTCGGCCGTCCCATACTTCCTATCTCTCTCATGGAAGTAGTAGGCATTGTCACCAAATCCCGGTCGCGTCAATTTGTCAAACTTCATCTACTTCTGCTGAAATCTCTCCATGTGATGCTGTATGGATTGGGGGAATGTGCCCATCACCCAGCTGGGTTCATCATCTTCACTGAGCTTCCTAAGCTCTGTATCTTCTTCATCAGCTTCCTCGGCTTGCCAACCCTCCTCAGGGTGTGAACTCGCAAGATTGTGCAGACTGTCCGCAATAGTATTCAACATCTCTTCGAGTGTTGTTTCCTCCTTTCCAGTTGTCAATCCCACCGTTTCAGCAGTTCCCATATCATCTTGCCCTTGTATAATCGCTGTCTCTGTATCTTGAACTCACTTTCTTGCCACAGCAGTTTCTCTATGCACATCATCCTCAATCAAATTATCATTCTCATCTTTGCTCAAACAGTGCTTGTCTCATCATTTCTCCGGAGAAAGCTTCTGTTTAAATCGTAAGCTGCGCAATGCTCCAAATGCCCGGAGTCTTATTCCTCCAAGCCGCACTTGCCTGCATTCTCTGAATGATATTGTCATGTGGAGCGCTTGGTCGACTTGCCGTATTTGCCCACCGGAAGTGCCGAAATGTTCTGTTTCCCAATAGTCACCAATGTATCTTCTGTTGAATTTCTTGTTGGGCGAGATGTTAGACGGCGCAAGCTGTGCACCACATGGTGGCAAGCTGCGTCTTTTGTGTCAAAGTTGGTACGTTTGATCGAATTAAACCAAGCAAAATCTGTGTTTTGACCGTCACTTCATTCGGAATAGTTTTTCTAACCATATAATGTTAATTGATGGTTAGCGTGTGTTTCATGCAAGATTCCGGGGATGTCTTGTGAAGAACATCACCGGACATCCCTTTTGTCGAAGAATGTCCTTTCTTTGTCTATCAAACTAGAGATTTCAGCTGTCGTTCAGTGTAATATATGCCTCAAAACAAACAAACAACATCTGACCGACTTACTGCAAATCGCAGAACAGTCTGAATCCCATGCAGCTGGCAGCCATACGCAGTCGCCTTCATCGTGACAAGAATGTGCAAGATGGCTGCCACTCATTCCATTTTGACTTGAAGCTAACTATATATTCCTCATCACCTGCCACTTATATTCGTTATCATCTTCCTCACCTTGTCCACAACTCCAAGTCAAGGCTCCACATGGACCTCAGCCAGGTGGGAGTGGATCGCGATTGAGCCAAGTGACAGGCGCTTCATCCAATTAGCCACCCGCCGAGACACAGCAGCAATGCAGAGACCAGTTCGTTCACCGCGATGCTGCCAATCTAGCCAACAACAATATGACCCAGTATGCACATTTAAAAATGATATGCAAAACCTGAAGAAGCAGAAATAGGAAGCAGTATGCGTTCGGATGTAAGTTGCTTCATACTGAGGCAGACAGCAGGCAAATGACACTATAATGTACAGCTAGTGTACATAGGGAGCTCCATGACAAATTTATCACTGCCTGTAATAGGAGTCCACCATTGTCACTCAAGGCATTTGTCCGCACAGTCTGTGAAATGGAATGTCATAATATTGTCAGTTCTGCGATCTTCATGGATGAATTTCTGGACTAAGGTACCCGACAGTGGACGAAATTGGTTTCAAAGACCACCGAGGAGGCTACAGAGTCGTATATGGTTGAGGTAATAGCTGAATATCGCTTTTAGAAGGAACTAATTTCTCATAGGTTTTCAACATGTCAGCCACTATGGCAAGGTAAGGTGGTTGGGTACAGCTAGAACAATTCGACATGTGCCTTGTTTTGAATATGGGCAAAATGGCCAAAGGAGAATTTTTGCCCTCCACAATTGTGGGAACCCAACACCAGCTCAAGAAACCTCGGGCCGAAGTCCGAGAAGCAAAGCAGCAGGGAGTTGAGATTTCTGGGCATAGAAAGATGACGGCTGCAATGAAATGACACCCAGCAATGGTTCAAGAAAATAGGATGAACGGCTGCCTTTGTTGCCAAAGTGGCACAGCAAAGACTCCGCAGACACGCTTGAGGCGCAAAGGCACAGGAGTACCTCCACCAGAACTGGTGCCACTTGGGCCCGGAATGCCACCTGCACCACCTGGTGATAATGAGAGAGTTCCAAGTTCCAAAATTGAATGTGTGCCACCCGGATATGTGTATATAGATACTCCTCTTCACAATGCACAAATATTCAATTTTGATGCATATGCCAAGGATCGCAAGCGAGATAATGATTCTATTCCAGATTTGCTGACTGATGAAGGAACATCAACTGGTAAGTACAATATCCACTGCGTGAAAATGCAGCTGACATTCATCTTGCAGACGAGCACAGTCTATTGAGCGAACCTGACAGTTATGATGAGCATTGATACAAAGGAACGGGATTTGGACTATTATTAGTATCTACAATTAGTGGACACTTTAAAGTATATTTTAAATGATATATTTATATCGATTATTAAAGAACAATGTAGTGATAAAGGAGAATGTACATGAAGACAATAGAAAGGCTGCCAAAACATGATTACTGATATTCTATGCCACATTGAATTCATGCATATTGCGGATACGCCCATTGCAAAATGAGCGTTAACACAGCGTCAACCATTTTTGATCCAGTAAGTCAGGTAATGTAAAAGTGACTCGGTTGATGTTAGACATAATGAAAGTATTGGCCGCCTTTATTGGCAACGGAGAAATCTACATGCAATCTGCCCCATCTTGACAACAAGTGTCAACGGAGCGTCAACAATTTATGGTCTTGTAAGTTGTGTAATTGATCTGAGACGTGGTCATTTTAATGCATACTGAAGGTATTGGCTGCCTCAATGAACAAAAATGCTAGCTACAACATTGTTCCTATCTCCTAACAATGAGCATCCATGCAGCGTCAACCATTTGTGTTATGCATCCTGGGTAATCTATGTGGAGCTTGATCACAGACATCTTCAAAGCAGGAGTTGGCAGCCTTTATAGGCAGATAAGCAACAGATGTTCCCACCACAGCCTCCCGGACATTGACAACTTGATTCATTTCCAAAGCTGAAATTCAGTGTTCCTGAGTATTATAGCTTATAAAACCGGTCAAAACATTGTATATAGAGTCACAGCCGCATCCCGCTGGGGATTTACCATGATGCAAGGCCAAAAAGCGTTGATGCTCTGGTCAGACTGATTTTCAAGTTCGGGCAGTGAGCATGTCATTCTCTCTTCGGCCTACAAAAGCGGCCAATACTGTCATTATGTATCACAACAACTACAACACATTTGTAGTACCTGACTTACGAGACCAAAAATCGTTGAAGCTCCGTTGATGTTGACTTTTAGGAGATTGTAGTGATGTCAATGTTAGTTGTTTTGCATTCTATGGTGGCCAATACTTTGTGTACGCATTAAAACGACCACGGCTCGGATCAATTACCTGGCTTAGAAGACCAACAATCGTTGATGCTCCGTTGACTCTCATTTTCAGAATGGGGCAGCGAGCGTGTCTCTCTTGTTTTTGATTATAATGGCGGCCAATCTATCAAAAAAGGACAATGATGTACGAAAGTCAATATTTTGCGATTAGCAGTGGGATATCTGAATGTGACCATAAATAGAAAAACCTGAAACCCAGAACTGGAGATGGGAACCGATAGGTTTAACCAAACCTGGCAAAACCCGTGGGTGAACGGGCATGGGTCTGGGTTAGGCCCGTAAAGAAGCTGCCTGTAGGGTTGTTGGAAGGAACTGGAAACAAACTAAACCGTTTCTGCAGTCCAAACCAGGACCGCTTGTGGGTTACCCAGACACGTTGCTAACGCCAATCGGCACTCCTTGAGCTGTGGAAGGCAATACAATTGTAGACTAAGAGGCGGTAGAACTGCCTACATGTTACTATCATTGTCGTATGAAATAACAATGTCAGAGTTTACCATCAGATTTGATTGTCAGAGCTGATGTGAGTGGCTAAAGGTCCGAATGCGAAAGGAGTGCTAACCTGTTTGACGAGCCACTGGGTAAGTGGCCAATATACCCATGGAATCACTTTCTGTCCATTGGCTTTGCAGTCAAGGTGTTGGGGAGATGCTATTGGAGTCAAGCCATCGTTGGAGCCCCACACTGCAGTGCAGCCATGATCTGACCATAGGTCATACCCTTGACCATCTCAGGCGGAGGTATTTGGTCCATCTTCCCTGGGAAAGCCTTTCCAAACTCAGCACTAACTATCCTCAGCATGATCTGGTTCGATCTGCACGTGCCAGCAGCTCTGGAAGATACTGTTCATGTTTATTTGAAACCAGATATTTCGCGATCCGTAGCGGCTCAGCCAAGAATAAATGCTACGGATATCAAGTAAATATACCAACAACAAGGGCCTAAAGGCTTTCTTATGCGCATCATTGTAGAAAGTACACAGGCAACCACTGTGATTCTCTCTGTGAGCCCCATTTAGCTAATATCTACCAAATTAATGTAGAACTATCCACCTCCAGAGGACTTCGTGATTGTAACAAGTTTGGTGGTTTCATGCATTGGAGCGACATTGATCATGGGTTTTGGGGTCTTGATCAGAATGTGGCTCACCATCCTTTGCCATAGCATTAGTGTGCATCAAATGACAAAAGCTTGCTTGCCAATTGTTTTCTAATAGCGGTGTGGTCTAATTGCTATATCTGATGTTTCAGTGGCCCTTCTTAATTTCCCCAAGTCACCTGTCAGGGGCAACATATAACCATCCGACGTTATTTTTGCGCAGTGATCAAGTGAGCTGAATTTGGGGACTTTGTAGTATGGATCTGTGACTGGTGTGAACCTGGCACCACATTCAGTACCTGACACATTACTCTCGTCTGCAACAGAATGGTCATTGAAGTTGAGCATGTAGTCGAATGTATCTGGTGGCAGCTGTAGTGTCAACTAGGATGAACTCTCCAGAAAACACAAGATCCAGTGCAAGTCTTCGATGCCATTCACCAATGGGGTTGGTGTTATCATCTATTTATATTGCAGCTCCAGACTGAGTATATTGCATGCCATATGCATATTGTAATTGCAGGAGTCAGTTTTGACCATCGCGCTATTAGCCTTCATAAACTTCCCACTTGGGGTCCCGCTCAATCTCAACCTGTGGGCCCCATTCAAGATAACACGGAGAAATATTCCATGGCCACAGAATTTCAAACCATCAGCTTCCTCTTGGTTGAGCTGCTGGTAGAAAGGCTGCATGGTCGGGATCATGACTATTCTCCAGGGTGTGCGATGCCATGCGGCTCGATCAGAAGTTGTCCTCCAGGAAGATGTACTGTAATGAAGGTATGGAGTTGACTCAGTGAACTTAGTTGCCACAGCTTCCCATTGGGCCACCATCGGTTTATCGCATGTTCAACTGTAGCTTGAAGTCACTATAGTGGTACATATTCCAGTCATACCACAGAATTAATGGCGGAAGGCGGACCTCCCGCCATGGCTTTTGTGGCTCCCTTCAGACCTTCTCACCCTGTTCTACCTCAGCGTTGGGGTTGTTCATGTTGATCTCCCATTTGTCAAACCTAGGAGGTGGATTCTTGTTTTTTGTATTCGTAGACATTAACCTGGGGACATATTAAAGCCAGCGCTGTCAGAGTCAGATGATTGTTAGTGTGGCGAAGACTATATGAAGAGCACAGCAGGGTCTAAGCATGGCAGTACTGCAGTTGTCAGCTAATAAACCACCTTTCGCCATGCTATTCTCCTTCTCTGCCATTCAATTCACCACAATAATTTGGTGAGATTGGAACTGTGTGGGTTTGTGGAGCGGCTTGACAGTTCTAGTCTCCATGTTGATTCCTAATGCTGCTATTGAGTCCTCAAGGTTAAGATTCTGAGAGTCATGGATATCCATCAGCTCTGCTAACATGCGAGTAGAAATTAGTTTCATTCTAATATTCTGATAGCGGCTGCGCTCTGACAACGGCTCTGACAGTAGCTCTGACAGCAGCTCTGACAGTAGCTCTGACAGCAGCTCTGAGAGCAGCTCTGACAGCGGCTGAGCTCTGACAATAGCTCTGACAGTAGCTCTAACAACAGCTTACAGCGGCTGTGCTCTGACAACAGCTCTGACAACAACTCTGACAGTAGCTCTGACAGCGGCTGAGCTCTGAGAGTAGCTCAACAGCTCTGACAAGGACAGTCACCTACCATTCCACATTGGCATTGTCCAGCCGGTCCTCCTGCTGTGCTTGCGCATTGGGATGGTTGGCTCCCTTTACTTCCATCAGGGCAATGTTACTGAAGTCACCCTCTGCATGGTCAGATTCTTCGGTGTTTTGAATCTCGAAATCATGGTATTCCGGTTTGAGAGTATTGCTGGGGGGATTTCTTGGTGCTGCATTGTTATTAATTGGCATGATCCTCACTTCAGAACCGTCCTCCAGCATCCCTGGTAGCTGTTCCATCCCTTCCACCTCCTCCTCCTCGTCCTCCATATCTGGGAATGCATCACCACCGATTTCATTTTCGGATTTGTGTAGTAAGTTAAGAAGGAATGGTTCACTATCTTCCTCCTCTTCTTTCACCCAAATTGTCGATCTTCACTCCAGGTTGACAGGGTTGGTCTTGGTATATGTGATTTCATTGTCCCTGTCGTCCACCATGGCCATGATCTGGATGGTAATGAATATTCTCATCGGACAACGTTCAAATGTGGCGAAGGTCAGTCAGTCGTCCTAGCTCACTTTGTACAATCGACTGGCACTCAGTGCAATTCTGTACAATGGACTATCACCCTGACCGGACTTTGTGCTCACCAAACAGGAGTCAACAGCCCTCAAGTATATTGCTAGTTCATATTGCCAAGTTATCCAGGCAACATGTTTCTCATAACACTGGGGCACATTGGGATTCTTTCTGAAGTCTCTTAGAACTTGACACCTTTTCAACTTTTCCGCACTATCTACCGGGTCATCATCTTCCATCCACATGACAAAAAGAATGATACAGTCTTCTCTGGCGTTTTCGTACTGATTTCCAGGTGAGGTGCCTCCTGTAACAGAGTGAGCTGGTGAGCTGGTTGCACCACATTTCGGCCTCCTGTTGTTGAGATGTACAAGTGAATGTGGTGTGGGATTCCTTGCGGCAGTTCTTCCGAAAATAGGTAGCTGGAGGGCTCTGCGAGAGCTGTTGTGTTGCGAAGGGATGAATCTAAGCCACTCAGAATCCCCTGGAACCGTAACAAGCGTAGGAGACAGTATTACGTACGATATCCCTAATTGTGTAGTGCCACTATGAGTGGTACTCCTACCCCATCCTGCCAAATCCTGACTTGGCCACAATGAGGTTGAGCTTGACATTGTGGGTATAATAGACCCAACACGAACATCTGAAGTGGGTTTGATCTGTGTAGTTTGAGTGACCACAATATGGTCTATTGAGGAAGCTGATATAATCTTGGTCTTTTCCACAGGTCATGATGCAGTGGTTGGAATTGTGGTGTGGTTTGTTGTGGTCTTTGACTTTCTAGTGGGGTTTGATGGGACATTCTTGGGTGTGGTGGTGGCCCTTCGGGTGACTTCTCTCTGTAAGCATGATATGATTCTTTGAATTGTGTATGGACATCATCATCATTTATCTTTGCATCTGGTGGGAGTCCCTGGAGATCTGGAGAGTTTTCAGCAAGCCTCTCACAGATGTTGGTAAACTCCTATTTGTCAGGTCAATGTCTGTCAATGTCACAGAGTCAATGTCAGAGACTCAATGTCAGAGACTCAATGTCAGAGACTCAATGTCAGAGTTGGATTAACTAACCAGGTCACACATCTTTGCGATGCCCTTCACCTGCGTGTACAATTTCATACTGGTGTATCCAGGGATAGTGGATTGGTCGTGATGTGTTTTCCATTCCTGGACTACGGTAAAGCCTTCAGTGAATGCAGACCGGCTACCCACAGGATTGATCTCCTGGGTCCTCTTCTTCAGCACTGAGGAACAGATTGCTTTTGTCCAGTGCAAAACACTGGTAGGACATCTCTGTGGGACTTGGGGTGTTGCTATGATGTTGGTAGTTCGGCGGATATGAGGGTCGCTGAGTCAATATCAGGATGGCTCAGTGGATAAGACAGTCGTCAAATCAATGGTGATTGATCCGAGGGAATAGGTGTGGATTGTACTTGTGATATACCAACTAGGACAATGGGATGTGCTCTGACTTATGCTCGAAGTGATGCCCAAACCTACACACATTGTCACAGTTATGCGACAAGTCAAACTGGTTGAGAAAGCGCCCTAGATTCAAGTGAGAATGGTTTGAACAAGCGAAATACTAGTTGGTTGAGACAAGTCGAATTGGTAAGTTGCAAAAATGTCTGTGGATATTTTGAAAGCCAAACACAACGAGGTTTTTAAAGTGAGTAGTTGTCTGCAGTTGAAATGCTGCTCAGTGTACAGTTGAAACAACGGCTCACACTGTGCTGTTAGAATAGCTGAAAATGCTTCTTAGATGCAGAACTTCCCACACAAGGACACAAGGGGGGCTGAAGATGGTGTGTGGTACAACAAACATCAGGAGGCTAGGCTTGAATCCAAGTCTGTTTAGTGTAGGCTGAATACACAACATTGGGACAACTGATGGGAGCCTCACTACAATCATATCCAGCGGCATTGGCACTCAATCGCACCCTTGCATCTTCAAAAATGCAGTTCTTTATTTCCACTTCATGTGGTTGCGTCTCTTCCTGACAAAGTGGTCTTACTAGTAACCGCCGTTCACAAAATGCAGGTCTTCACCCAAATTTGAGCAATCATTCTGCATCAGATGGGGTAGACTATGAATTGGCAGATGAGAGCCCCAATTCAATGATGATACACAAGGCCAGCATCCTGAAATGGAGACATTCCCCAATGCATGAGCCCCAATTGATGACACAGTGCAAGTTGAGTCTTTTGAGGATGATGACTGGGACTGCCTTGCTCTGTTCACTACAATCTAACCATGGCAACCTTGTCGTTCTATTGAGGATACCCACCTCGGCACAACAAAATGCAAGAATATCCTCAAACCCTGACTCATTGTACCTGATGCCTACGACAAAATGTTGATCAGCTCTATCAACTCATCGCGCACATGGAAGAAATGGACGGACTTGAATGCAGACGGGAGGAGACTTCTATTTGTATTGCAGGAAACACTACATCGTTCTGGTATGAGAACCCCATTGAAATGGTAGAATGTATCCTAGGACATCCCCCATTAAAGGACCATCTCTCGGATGTGCAGGTCAAACAAATGGATTCCAATCGCGAACGTACATATACTGAGATGTGGACCGCAGATTGGTCGTTGAATATACTGGCAAGTGTCCTTGTATTGGCAGAGATTGTTTCCAGAGAGAGCATGTCAGAGATAACATGTGAGAGAGAGCGTATCAGAGAGAACTTGCCAGAGAGAACATGTCAGAGAGAACATGTCAGAGAGAGCATGTCAGAGAGAACGAGTCCGAGAGAGTTTGAGTCAGATTGTCATGTGAGATAGCGTGTCAGAGTGCATGTCCGACAGCATGTTAGAGAGCATCAGAGTCTGAATGTCAGAGCTTGTGTGTTGGAGTTTCATTGTGTCAGAGTGGGTAGCATATCATGAGTATCAGCGACAGTGTGGACAGGATTTCTCTAGATATTAGAACCTCATTACTCATTGCTAACACATTCTAGAAATCTTTGCCAGATGGATCAATAGTTGTCCCCATGATACTCGGTAGTGACAGAACTATGCTGTCTACACTATGCAGCGACAACACGGCTTGGCCAGTATATCTCAGTATTGGCAGCCTCTGTAAGGGGAAGATACAATAGGTTAAGATGAATGGATTAATACTAATTGGTCTTATACTGAAATGTCCACACAGACCTAAAGTGCACACCTATAGGTTTACATGTGATGAATCTATTGCAACAACATTGAGCACTCTAGAGGGGCCGGCAAAGAGTGAAATAACAGATGAGTGAACAGCCTGCCGCATCACTGATTGCCCCCAATTGCATCATTCCTTGCAGATTACCCTGAGCAGTGAACCATAAGTATGGTGAAAGATGGTTGGTGCCCTTGAGGCGAGATATGCCTGGCTGACATGCCCAGCTTCGCACACAGGCCCAGGCACCACGATCCCCAATGGTACCTTCATTTGGCAACACAGGCTGCTGAGAGGGTGGGGCTGTGGAAAATTGCCAACTGTCAAAATTTTGACCGTGCCCAAGCTGGCTGTAATATATAATATTGCATGAATCTTGACTGATTGCACCAGCTACTGAAGGGCTTGTTTAAAGATCACACCTGGGAATGAATTGTCGGTTTTCTGAAAGATATTTATGGCCAGGAGAAGGGTTTGGACCAGATAGATGAACAATTCACCATAATTCGTCACTTCTCTGACATATGCCAGTTTGGAGACAACCTTACCCCCATGAAATGATATACTGGTGCCGAGTACAAGGACATGGAGGATAGCTGGCTTGCAACGTTTGCGGAACCTCTTACAGGTGATCCCAACGACTTTCAGTTCATCAAATCCGTCACTGACTTCATACAGATTGCCAGCTACCACTCCCACACCCAAACTATGCTCAAATACCTACAGGATACACTTAGTGGCATTCGCAGCAACATCCACCTCTTCCTGCCATACCACAAGAGCCACAGTATGAGCAAGATACCCAAAATTCATTCCCTTCTCCACTATATTGAATGTAATAGAGAAATCTGCTCTGCGAATAACAGCGACACCAAAATATCTGAACCCACTGATAAAAACCTGATCATGGATGGCTACTGTTCTTCCAACAAGGTTAACTGTATTCTGCAGATATTACGATGGGAGATGTGCCCATTTCGTACCAGGTCAAGAGTCACAATTCGACTGCATATGGGTATATCAAATCCCCTCTCGCCGATGGCAGATATACGCACACAGCTTCTGGGGGGGGATTGTCTGGTGTCTGACATATTATCTCATAGTTAGATATCACACCTCAACAGAGTTGTGAGCAAACGCGGCACAATTGCAACTGTGACATTTTCAGAGGGTATCATCATATCAGAGTTGATTGATACTCTGACATCCTATGTTTCAACATTTCAAGCGGATCTGAGCACCAGTCTAGACCGATGTACCTCCAGCTTCCATGCATCATGGATTCTCCGTCAAAAGATCCACTGGGTGAACGGCATCACAGTCACAATACAGACATACAACAATCCAGATGCAGTTGTAGTTCAAAAGGCAAGGTATGGGAGAAGTGGTGTTGACGTGGCAATCAATTTGGCAATATTTTGAACCACAGAGATTGGGCACCACAAAACAATTGCTGGGTATGTCGACAAGGATTGTGTTCTGCCAAACACCAATATGCTTTTCATTTTAGCGATAGAATTAATACACGGGAAGCCAATGATACTATGACTGAATTACAGTGGTCAGTACATTACAAGCTATTGCTAGTTGAGGATATGCAGTATCTAATTACTGTGATGCCAAACAGAACCCATGGAATGATGATGTGTCGAGATGCACCGCAAAGAGTACGACTCATTGTGGATGTTTCTTCATTTCTCACACCCATTCAACTTGTTCCCAGCAGTGAAGATAACCACTACCTACCCAACCAGAATGCATCGTTGGACTGATATAACATGATATACTAGATGGCCCAGATATGTTGATCTCAACAGGGATGCCTGGTACGTAGAGCCAGCACTTGTCGGTGCTGCCTTTTGCACCTTGTTAGAGCCAGAGTCCATGTCAGAGTCGCACTTGTCAGTCACATTTATTGCAGCTGGTATTGTCAGATCATGTCAGAGCACACTTGTCAGAGCCATGTTATTCGGAGCCAGAATTGTCTGAGACCATGCCAGAGCCACACTTGTCAGAGCCACACTTGTCACAGGCACATTATTAGAGCCTAAATTGTGAGAAACTGTGTCAGAGCATACTTTCATAGCCGGGATTATCAGAGACAATGTCCAAGCCACACTTAACAAAGCCACATTAATCTGACCGGGATTGTTAGACCATAGCAGAGCCGCACATCTCACAGTAGAGTGGCAATGATTACCAGGTAGTGTTGCATTATCAATCTCATGAGTAAGATATCGATCATCTCAGGACGGTCGATTACTCCTGATATTCAAGTCCAACCAGGTTATTCTTTCTATGTACACATTGCCACTAGTTGATGAACACATCTCGAGTGTCTGCTTACTTCACCCCAATATGCTTCCCAATGGAGACTGTAACCTTCGAACATGTTATTTTGAGATCACTTTGCTGGAGTGGTGAGAGTTACCAGTGGGAGTACTACCAGTGTGGTCTATCTTTGTATATATATTGTGCCAGACGAGATTCTACACCAAAGAAGTAGTGTATATCATGTTACATGACATGATTGTGCTGATATAACACTCGATTGTGCCTTATCATGGTTTGTATGTTAACACCAACATGTCAGTATCCGAATCGAGATTGAAAATCCTTAGCATATGTTGAGGTTCTCACACACGAGATGCCAGAATATCTTGAAAACAGTAAAATGTAAGTGAACATACCATAAAATCCTGTAACTCATGGTGATAAAACCGTAATGTGCCGTGGCATGGCCGCAATTTCAATGACATATCATAGTACCTGGCCAACAGCCATAATCCATCCCAGTTACTTTAACACCAAAGCTTTTTCCGATGGGTACTATGTTGTTTTTTTGTCTTCGTGTTGCATGATTGCCCTCAACCCTTTTGAGCTGGTGCTAAACATGTACAACTCTTTACCAGGTACGATCACTAACCTCAAACATCTGCAGCCAAGATGCTATTCTGCAGACTTTATAGATGATTACCAAAACTTCCTTCTCATTGGTTTCTCATTCAGATATGATATCTGTAAGTACGATCTGGCACAGAAAGCCTGCAAATAAAGCCTACCATAGAATCAATCTTCAATAGTATCTGCAATACAACCATTATCTCTGGTACACGATTCAGTGTAAAAATTCGGGTGAATTGTGTACCTTATCATTCTTTGATACTTGTGACCACCTTTTATCTTCTCCAAACAACAATGTGACAATTTTTGCCACATTCGAGAAGCAGTTGAATTTCTCTCCATATTCGGTGGCTTCAGGTCTCCCCACATTGGCTAGAACATCGCTGGGATTCTGCAGGTTTTCCGGAATAAACCAATGGGTGCCAGTTGATTTTGAAACCACTTCGCTCGAAAATTGACTGATTGGGCCACACATTTCAATAATATAATAGGAACGATCCACTATCGATTACAGGTGAGTTTAAGTATTATTGTCATTCCTCTGACAATTGCCAATCATGAATTGGCAGCTCTGTGCCAGTCTGGTGGGTGGATACAGGTGTTTTGAAATGTTGAAGGTTATTTTGTACTATTTCTATACAATATATTTTAGTAGTACTTTGAATAAAAGTCAGTCAGTAAAAAAATTATTAGCTTAGCTAAGTCTCCAGAAATCTCTTTACAGTCGGGAATTATTGTAGCTTCTTTCAGTCCATTTTCTGCCAGTCACTTAGTACAAACAATAGAGTAATGTAAATAATTGTACTCGTAAACTAAAAAGTAAGCATATCTGTATTAGTTCAGAGCCACTAATACCTCTCTTGCAATATCATTTGCTTTATGAAACTTAATCTCATCCCCTCTTTGACAATGTGCCACAGCATCTATCAATCCTTTATACTTGATTGTTCATTTACCTGCAATCTCGATGGATTCCACCAATGCATATATGAGGGCTAGAATATATCTTGTCACATATTGATCTGTGTCTGAGTCATCCATCTCATACTCTCAAATCCAGATACTGTGATGAGAGTATTTTCAGAATCAATATATCGTCTCTAAATATGGAGATCTATTATATTCGATTGCTTCTGGGTATTTGATGTGGTAATACCTTAGATATACCATTTCAGTTGTATGATTGCAACTACTGTGCATTGTAGTTATCTGACTCAGTAGAAGGGCTGTTATACTCTGCATCAGATACCTGCTTAGTGTACCAATCATATTAGTGTTCTGTTAATCTGTTCTCTACTATTTCATAATCTTGTAAATCCTACACATACTAATATATCCAAGTCATGTAATAGTTGGGACTTGGTTGAATGGAGTGATTCAGTTATTTCCAATTGCTATCGATATATGTTATAAATCCACCGCAATGGAGACACAGACTAAGGTTCAGCTGTTGCTCTCAAGATTTGAGTTGCATAATACTTATTGAATTTTCTAACATTATTGTATTCTTGGTAATCAGGTATTGAGTCATGTTCTATTACACCCATGACATGCATCCTACCGATGTATACTGTGCTACTTCACCTTGCCATGCCTTGCTACTATACAACAATTGAATGTTTAGTTACTTTGCTGTAATGAGTTTCATTTTATGAAAATGTTCTTTAACTTAACTCTTCTGGTATTAATTTGTTGTATATAGATATTATCATACCTTCACTTTGTTTTCATATATCTTATTCAACTACTACAATTGCTTTAATTGACAATTTTGCTAACTTTATTCATAATACTTTCCCACAAAAACTTTATCAGGTATTTAAATTACTGTCAACTACTTGTTACTTATTAAATTAAGTACATTAATTTCAAATAATTGATATTTACTTATACTATTTATCAATCAATAAGGATTTATATCAGTTATGCAACTGTCCTGGGCATGATACAGGCCAACCATGCTGTGATGAAAGACATATTGGAAATAGTACTGAAAATACAATCAATTCTATTATACTAATGAAATGATTCCATTAATTCAAACCAATTATTGGATATAAAGTATCAATTTTCTTATATGGTAAGGAATACAAAATCATCTCAAGTACTTCTCTAATAGTACAAAGAACGCAATTAATCAAAATAAATATTTCTTACAAATGCAGCACTAATCAGAACAATAGTAGAGAATATGGAGTTATATTAAGCAGTATTTCCAGCGGAAGTAGTATACATCCAAGTATGTAAAAAACAGTAAAGTATCTACAATGAACTTAAAATCTAACCCTGTGAAATAAAAAAACAATTCAGAGAAGTTGTTATCGTAGAGATGCACAAGCTGATATCATCAAGCTGCAACTAAGCTGGTTATAACAATGTCAGTAGTACAGGTGTTGCCCATAATGGGTGTTACAATATCGTATATCTATGCCAAGATTAGAAAGAAGGCACCCAGTCACTGGTTTAGGCTCTTTATTTGATATCTTATATTATACATTTATCTTCTATTTTGGTTCAAAATGGTCTGGTTACTGCAGTGTCAAGATCAAAATATTTGTCTATCTGATTACCATTAATATTTCAATCCTGCATGATACAGATGGTTTACCAGTAACAGTTCTCCTTAATTGATTTTATATATACATTGCAGTATAATAATATATTAGTTTTGTTGTTTAGTTTGGCTACTACATAACAATCAAATCATCTTATGTAGAGACAATAATAATACCTTGGTTGCATTACTATCATACAAATGCAAAATATTGTATTGAAGTTCAATTATGGTTATTAATGAAATGCCTTGAAATATTCTTTTAGACTTAGTGAACAATGTAATACGTTTAGAATGAAATACATACTCTACTTATTCTCCAATTTGACAATATTTATCTTCTCATACTTCTGCTATGTTGACAAATGAATGTTATAGTGAAATGATAAATACGAATCTAATTATTATGAAAAAAGATATTACCTGTACTGTTATACAGAAACAATAATAGTTAGACTTAAGATAAACAATTTCAAATTGCAATCTATACTCCATAATACTAGTAGATAATATGCTAAATAATCATTTATATACTTAAAAGCCTTCATCTATTTCTTGTTAAGCTGAAGCAGTGGTGTATATATCGTGTTTATGTCTACACAAATTTATATTACAGGTCAACCACATTAACTGCAACTTGATGTGATCACTCGTTTACCAAATTGATAATCACCAGAATCACAAATATCATAACCAGTTCAATACTGTATCAGACTTATTCTACTAAGTCCATAACCATGATAAGTGGTATAATTTTTTGAAATATTCTTTGGTTGCCAACTACAAATAATAAATTATTAGCTATAAGTAACAAAAAGCAATTAGAAAAGTGCAAGAAAATACGACCAGGAGGTTTAGGATATAAAATTGAACCACCAAGTAAGATGTAAAATATCATAATATATTTATTGTATTTGAACATTAATAGCCCTGTAATATGACTTTCACTAGTAGAAACATTCACCCAGAGTTCCTTTCCACTGACTGAAAATATATATTACGGAATGAATATATGAAACTGATAACATATTGTCATCCAAATATAGATATAAATATAGTGAACTGGAGAATTCTTTTCACTATATCTCTAGTATATCAGTTAATATTCAATTGTAAATAGAATTCCATTATCAGGATTTCAATATTACTTTACATTGCCTTCAGAAAATTGGACTTACTATACAGTGGGGTTCCCAGTCGACTACAGTGACACTCTTTGTCATTTCAGTTGCGTAATATTGATGGAGTTATTTATATAATCATATTGTATGTATTCTCAAATACTCTCTATTATTTCATGTTTACATATATACTGAATCTGTATTTGAAATTGAACTTGAGGAGGAATAACTTGGCAAGCCAAGTAATTCAATACTCTGAAGGGGTAATAGTACCGATCCAGTAGGAAGGGCTATGGTAATTCTGTAAGATTTATCACCAAGTCAATCTGTAGGATTCCATAATAACAACTCACAGACAATCTAATTCAACTGGTATGTAAAATGTTTTGGCATATATTTGAAGTATCGCAAGTAGATGGACTTGAAGAGTATCATTTATCTGATTTTGCCAAAAATATCCCCATAAATATTCATATATCCTCAGAGGTTATTTCAAATGGTATACTCATGAGTGTATTTTGTTGATTGTAGATTTAAACCTAACAGTAGCTGAAATTCAATTATTAAATGAACATATAATAGTATGATCTGAAAGGGATATGTATTATTCAATAATCTGAATTTTAAAGACTTGTTTACTACTTACAAATACTCCTCTTTATGAATATGAATTTACTAATAGAATTATATTAGCAAAGAGTCATTTTGTTACTTGTAATCTACCATAAGCTTCATAATCTCCAGTCATCCATCATCGCCATAATAGTATACATGGGAATACAGCCCTGGGCCATTACATGCGGTATGGATAACTTATGTTTGACATACAGTTAACTTATATCAGCATTTCTACATTACTTCGAAAATATGTATGTGCTCTCAGTGTGATGTCCAATTCCTTAGTATACATCTCAAGGCACCTATTACAGGCAATTTGGATAGTGCGTTCAAAACACACACAACTGTTCCAGTTTGTGGAACAAGCAAGAAGTATTCATTTATATGTTACTATTGTAGAAGACTTTTACATATCTGTATCTATATCAGCTAAATATATTTTGGTTACTGGGAGCTGCTGGGAGTAGTATGTGGAAGTTGTCAGACCAGAATCCCAGGATGGTGAATTCCAGGAATTGACTGGCCCAATGCAGTGGTCTGCAGGTGAACCTGGAAGAAATGGTGACAAATCTTGGAGTTGACTGGACCAATGCAATGGCCTATCATGGGCACCTGGGAGCTTTAACGACAAATCTGCATGGATACAGGAGGTCAGGAGAAAATTGCAAAACCACCTGGAAATGCTGGCAACAAGCTTGGTAATGATAGTGAACCTAGATGACAAGTTTGGGAGTTAAAACACTGCTGGTGCACCTGGCAATCATAGTTACTACTCATCCTTACACGATTATAAATCTCATCGATTCAGTTAGTATTCACTTCAATGTATCTACATATCAATGTATCTATGTATCTATGTCACTATGTAGTAATCCATCTTAATACAGCACAGCTGGACTAGCTGCAGCCGGTGCTTGTGAGTAAATTGACGTGGACCTGAAAATGGGAATCGAGTAAACTCAGTGAGACGCTGGAATGCTGTACTTGAGCAAGTTTGGAGACATATTTAGGGGCCAGCATCGAGTGGAATCAGGGATGAACTGAGCGGCCATGATTGAGCGAGTTTTGAGATGCCCTTGGATGCCAACTTCAAGTGCACTCAGAGATGCACTTGGAGGCTGTGATTGAGTGAATTTGGTGATGCACTTGGAAGCCATAATTAAGCAAGTGTGGAGATGCACTTGGAGGCTACGATCCTGTAAACTTGGATGCTGCGACCAAGTGAGTGTGAAGATGCACTTGGAAGTCATGCTCATTTGACATTGGAGGAGTACTAAGATGCAGTCGATCCCGAGGCGGTGAGTCTGCAGTCAGCGAATCTTCAGGTAGTATATCTGGCGGGGTGTATCTTACAATGGTTAATCTTCCAGCGGTCAATCAATCAGTGGTCAATCTTGGAGCGGTCTAACATGCAGCGGTCAATCTTGCAGCGGTCAATCTTGCAGTCGTCAGGTTTGCGGCAGTGAATCATGCTCTGGTCAGTCTCACGGCAGACAATCTCGAGGTGGACAATCATGTGGCAGACACTCTTGTGGCCGACCATCATGTGGGAAACAGTCTTGCAGAGGTCTATCTTGCGGCAGTGAATCTTGCAGCAGCCGATTTGGATGTGGTGAATCTGCAGGTGGTCAATCTGCAGGTGGTCAATCTGCAGGTGGTCAATCTGCAGGTGGTCAATCTGCAGGTGGTCAATCTGCAGGTGGTCAATCTGCAGGGGGTCAATCTGCAGGCGGTCAATCTGCAGGTGGTCAATCTGCAGGTGGTCAATCTGCAGGTGGTCAATCTGCAGGTGGTCAATCTGCAGGTGGTCAATCTGCAGGTGGTCAATCTGCAGGTGGTCAATCTGCAGGTGGTCAATCTGCAGGGGGTCAATCTGCAGGCGGTCAATCTGCAGGCGGTCAATCTGCAGGTGGTCAATCTGCAGGGAGTCAATCTGCAGGCGGTCAATCTGCAGGGAGTCAATCTGCAGGTGGTCATTCTGCAGGTGGTCAATCTGCAGGCGGTCAATGTGAAGGCGGTCTCTCTGGAGGCAGTCAATCTGGTGGCAGCCAATCTCAACATGATCAATCTGGAAGCTGCAACTTTCGAAGCGGTCAATCTGGAGGTGGTCGATCCGGAGGTGGTTAATCTGGAGCTCGTAGCTTGGAAGGGGTGATGGGTGCTGGGACTCTATTTATTACTTACTTAACTAACGACTGTGGGAATGTGATGTGTTGACTTTACCATTGAGCTCTGTTAGACAGCTGGTGGGTAGCGGTAGATCATGCTGTGATGAAAGCCAGAAAATGAATCGACATTCAATGGTCCACTTGTAATCATGACAATGACAGGAAGAGAGTCAAACTCGAGTGAATTCTGTACTCAGTATATGCGGTACTTAGGAATAACTGAGAACCATGGCATGGAAACACTGAGAGGGATAAGTTAACTTTGCATAGTGTGATAATGGAAGTGTCACCAATGAGATAGAGTGATGGGCGATGAAGATGTAGATGTTCTGGACAATATCACGGGATATGGGGAACCAAGAGTATAAATTCCCTCATTGGGTATAGAATACTTGTTATCAGAGTGCTGACCTGTCAGATTGGGATCCTTACCTGCTGTATTTGGAATGGTAAATTGACCTGCCAACAAAACTCACTTATGTCCCAGGTTGTCCGGACAATTTCCTCCACCTCCTCACATCCGTTATGGGTGTTTTTAATCACCATCATTAATACAACATTTATTGAATTAAGTAAAACTGCCTAGTCACAACTTTGTTCTGTTCTTGTTGCCTCATCTTTCCCAAGAATGAACTAATATCCGCAATCATCAAAAGATGTACTGTCAAGATTGCAATAATGCTCGAACACTGCTCCAGGTGCTAGTCCAATACTGATGTATCACAACACGTTGTACTTAATGCTGGACAGGTTTGTGAGGAAATGGACAAATGTTGCCAAGTGAGGTTTTCGGCAAACCTGGAAATAAAGGTATTGGTCTCCAAAGACAGTGTTCGTGTGGTCCGATGCTGTCGGCAGTGCTCTCCATTGACAACCTGACGTATGATGATTTCAAAACTGAATCAAGCAAATGCGTCTTGTTTGAAAGGTTTGTATAGTTGACTTGATCTCATAACAATGGGTGAAGTAGAAGTCAAAGTGAAAAGAATTCTTAATATTATTTTATGGTGTTCTTTGCTGCTAATGTATAATTGTGGATAGCAGCTAGAGCGTGGTTCTGCTCATTGCTGGAACAATATGAGTGCTGTATAGTCGAGTTGTCAGTGCAGTCCTCGTCTGGAATTCTTGCTATGACACCCTGATAGTGTGGTAGATTTCCTTGGAGGATGTTATCAAATGCCTTGTGGACTGAGCCATGAATTCCCCAAGGTTATCATGTTCTTGAATTACTGGTTTATAAGTGTTACACTTCTGACTATGGCCATCCTCAAACAAGATATCAAATGGCCATATGGAACAGTTTATAACGTCTACTTGGACATCTTGCTTTCGTTTGTTGTGTAGTTGGAACATCTGATGACTTAAAATCTTTCAGTGCTTAGCGCCATTAGATTAATGCCTCTCCTTAATCTGGATATTTGGCAATTGCATCACAGATTAAATCAGTGACCAACTGATACTTCACCACAGAAGAGTATGACACCATTCTTTGGGTTGCGATGCATACTAACTCAAACCAATGAGCAGAGTTGCTTCAGACCTCTCATCATCAGCCTAGGTCATAAATCCCTCAGACACATTGTGATTACATTTGGACTATTTGATAACCAGGAAATTCCGTAAGATGTTCCCACTCCTCGGGAGATACGCTGTAAGGTTCCACTGAGTCAGATAGTTCATGTTGTCTGCTGCGCACGTAATTCTGCATAGTTGCAACCTATCTCTGTGTCGTCCTGCTGGGCAAGATAGTGTAGATCTGGTCGATAATTATGCACACCACTAGCATTTATTGTAATGCTCCAGTCATGGCAATATAATTCCATTATCACAAATGAATCAACCAAGATCAACATAGGTAATTCTTAATCGATCGATATGCGGCTCCAGTTTAATCCTGCTATCATTTGCCTCACTGGCAACCTTGATATCATTTTGTAATTAGATGTTATGCAATATCAGTCACTTGACATATTTGTAATTGCTATGATTTGTCATGTACCATATCATCAGCTAAGTGAGATCCCCTAACATCGTCTCTCTCGTTCCAATCCACAACTCTGCCATCACCAGACAATACACAGTTTTGTCGTCCCTGAATATCTCTCCATTCAATCATTCTAAGTTCACACTATGTAGACCATACAATTACTACTGCATACACTGAGTACAGCATAAACTGGAAACAGCATCAACACAAGATCGACAGTCTGCTGCTCCCAGCCAGTCTCTCATCCCTCATCACTCATCTCTTGGCATATGTCGTTGAACATTCCTCTCTACATTCCCACTATTTCCAGTGAAGTATTGAATAGAGTGGCAGCTCCAATCACACCTCCCAATTCATCGCCTGCAGATCAGCTACCTCCAGATCGACCACCTCCAAGTACTCCTCAAAATTCACTCAATCTTGGTTGTGTATTGATCTCCAAACTCGCTTAATCCTGCCCACCAAGTTCACACTATTAAGTCCTTCAAGTGCATCTCCAAATTTGCTCAAAAAATCCCCTCCAAGTGCATATTCAAAAGTTGCACAATCATGGCATTGAGGTTCAGGTGATAATGGCCTTCGAAGTGTATCTCCAAACCCCCTCAATTGGGGGCTCCCTCCCTGTGTATCCCCGAAAGAGCTCAATCGCAACCTCCGAGTGCTTCTCCATGTTCACTCAATCGGCACGTGCAGTTTCTTCTCTAGTTCCGCTTCAGTTCTGTCTGCCCCCAGATAGACTGTGTGTAATTATTGATCAACTGAGATAGAAAATTCATACCACATCGTGACGTAGCAAATTTTCTTGTAATTGTAATGAAGTCAAGTATGATACATTAGATGGTTTGTGGTTTTGACACCCTGAAAACTACTGCTGAGAGAAAACTGCACCAAGATAGGGTCTCCTGCAGTGCAAGCCAGAGGTCTTATCGACTGCTGGGGAAGTATCACCTTGCCCTGCGCAGCAGTTCTCAGTTGCTTATGATGTCTCTCTCTGACCTGTGCAGAGGTCTCAGCTGCTCCAACATTTCACAATCATATTGGTCAAATATTATACTATCCTAAATACACCTCCATAACCGCAGGTGCTTTCAGGCACATATGACAACATGTTTGCACCATATGAGAACACTTGGCTTACCTCCAGGGAGAGTTTGGGAGTGTCTCAAATATTGTAGAATGAATCGTGAGGTCGACCAGATCATCGGAGAAGTTTGACTGAAGCTTCCAGATCATTGTACATTTTGCCCAGGGGTCACAATCTTTGGTAACAGTGACATGTGATCCAATGCTGGGTAAATGCCAGCATATTGGTCACTGCAGTGGCACTTGGATCAGTATTGATTTTCTCACCACTCAATGCTAAATATATACTTGGTAGCTCTCACATGTAACCATATGTATCGATTCAACATATGCGGCCAAGCCCAGGCATACATGCCTTTATACTACATGCAATTTTCCACTGATTGGCTACATTTCAGTCACCAGGATACACAAGTTTTATTTGTTAGGTCAAAAAATGACAGAACCCATAGAAAACAAACAGCTTGTTTGTCAATTTTACCCTCAATTGTCTACTATGCCTGCTAAGAAAGCTGCCACAGGTCAATTGCCCTTTGCTAGAACACCGCAGAGTAAAGAAAACCTCAAATCTCGTAAAGGCTGAGTATCCCCAATTCCCACCCAAAGAGTCTCATTACTCCAGGAAGATCAAATCTACGATGTCAGTATTCTTGACAGTGAACAAGATGTTGCCAACATGGATGATGACTTGAGCAACGGTCTAGGTGACAACCAGAGTGAGCTAAAACCTACGACGCAATCCAAGATCGCATCCATGCCAATGATCATGGAGGAACACAGAGAACTGTTTCACTAGGCCATCCATCACAATACTCAACTATCTGAGTGGAATGTCGAACTGATGAAAGGGAACAGGGAATACTTCAGAGAGTTGATTTGACCAGAAGCAATGAAATTGAAAATCTTCAATATGATCCACAAAGAACAATTCAGCCGTGGAGCAAAGGAGCTTGATACCGTTCTTATCACATTATGGTCTAACTGTGAAACCCACTTGCACTTGTTGCTGTATGGAGATCCTGACAAAGATCAATATACAGGGAGTCTTCCCAGCACATGGAACAATCATCTGGACCTGCCACAGAGAATGACACAGATGACTGACCCAATAGAGTGGCTTCGAGAACTGCAGAGAGACTCAGATCCCTATTTGAAACACTTTGATGTCATTTTGGAAGACATGCAGAAGATGTACAGTGATCAGAATGGAAATCTCAACTGACTGATACTGAGTTTAACCGACAACTTCCAAGGATCGAATGAACTTGTGAGAGTCCACGCCAATTAACTCAAATCACATTGGAGTGCTGTCGTATTCCTCCTGCAGGATATCAAGCATCATTGCAAAATCAGTTGGTGCAGACCACAACCAGGACTTATGTTGAAGATCAATCCGTTGACCCCAGAGAATGGAAGAGAGTTGCAACCGCACTGTGGGGTTAGGAGTCACGCCAGACAGCCGGAAGACTCAACATCAACAGCCACATCAACAGCCAATGCAGTGAGTAGAATCATCTCAAGGAGGTGCCAAGTAATGCAACTTCTGACCATCCATATCCGAGCTGGCCAAAAGATCAGATCCTAACAAATCAATGTGGGACAGGGATGTTGGATGTACTCCCACGCAATGCGTCACGCCAGGGCTCTATGAACCGTGGAAGTCAGAAGGAAAATGTTTACACCGTGGTTCACCCAAACATATAACATTCCAGTACCCAAAATGTACACTCACCAACTTCCCAGATAACCTTGCTCTTCCCTGAGAATGAAAACAAATTAAATGCCAATGCTCCTTTGACAGTCCGCAACCAACAAACTAGCTCACCTGACACAGTATCGGGCTCTGCGAGACAGGTTGAACATATCCGACCTTGAATTACTGTCTTTGTGTACAAGGGTTCTGATGGCAACATTTGGGGGAATTCAGCCGGTTCAGACTTCATTTAGTCCAAGGGATGTCTTACATATCCTGAAAGCTTTCCTGTCAAGTCACTCTTTGTGCAGCACAGCATGACAGGATATATCATACTTTGTCCACAAAGCCCAGATATGAGATTAACACAACAAATTTCAACATCTATGAGAACTCATTGACTGTGGCATTAGAAGCGTATTCATTTCTCTACAACATCGCAATAGACTTGGACTACCCAATGAAGCAGCACACATCATAACTCACAGCCTCGATGGCCAGGTGATCACATATGTATCGATGAGCAGTAGGATGGCGATGACAGCCCAATATATGAATCACTTAGCCCTGGTCTACACACCAGAGGTGCTGGTCATCCCTATGAGGACATACCATTTAGTACTGGGATTACCATGGTTCAAAACCCACAAGCTGAAAATCAATTGGGCTACTGGTCCATCAACTTCATTATATTCCCCAGGTAGCCAATGGGAGGCATGGAGACCAGGGATGATAGTGCAGTAGTATGAAGGTTGGGATCACAAAGTACTAGTATAAGGCTGCCAGACATTGGCGGGGGTGTGCTGAAGATTGACGTGATGTTGGAGATCACTGTGGATCCAAATGGACAACCCAGGGAGCACAGTGAGGACAATCCTACTCCAAACATTATAGTACTCCAAGCAACCATATTCAATGATCGGTTAGCTAGTGATGAGACAATCGAGGTATTCGCCGTATGAATCAGTGGACTGCAAAGAGAGAATATGGAGGTCACCACTTTCGAAAATTCAGGCAAGATTAAGACTATTAACTGAAGCACTGCATCAGGGAACAGGAAGCAGTGGCAGCGGTTGATGCAGCCGAGGAATCCCACTTGGGTATACATAGATGACTGCTACTGGCTCACTGAGTCATGAGGAGACGTGGTTGGACTAGAGGAGTTTGGCTGGTTCCTGGGCAAACCACATAATCAGCTGGTCCATGGATTCTTTTCCCCATCATCCCAAATGCCAAGTTTCAGATAGAGGCTAATGCACAGATGCTGGAACAGGTACTGTAACTACTGATGATGGAGACCATATCCCCATGAGATGCATGGACTATATGTACGTGTTCAGCAAAGATATGTCAGAGGTGGTCACTCTGCACTGGCCTATTGACCACGAAATCAATCTGGAAGCAGGTTTCAATTTACCTCATGGCTGGATCTATAAACTCTTGCAAGTAGGGTTGAATTGTCTCAAGGCCTTCATCAATTGAAACCTGGTCAATGTATTCATCCTGTGATCAGCATTGCCTTCAGCAGCATGGTACTGGTTTCCAAAGAATGAGAACAGCTGACTGCAGCTGTGTGTGGACAATCGAGCTCTCAATAATGCCACCATGAAGAACTGATATGCTCTCCCACTGATCCCGGAGATTGTCAACAGGCTGGGTGAAGCTCGGAAATGCATAGTGTGAGCAATGGGTCCGGGAAACCCGCCAGCGGTCCGGGTTTGGACCAGAAAAACAGTTCGGTTCGGTTCCAGACCAGTAGAAAAACCTGACCCTCTACTCCCTGGAGGTCCAAACCTGGCCCCGTACCCATCAACCCGCGGGTTTCGCCACGTTTGGCTAGACCCGTCGGGTCCAATCTCCAGATTTGCATTTAGGGATGTTATATTGATGGTCAGATTCAGATATCCCACTGTTAATCGTAAAAGATTAAGGATGGTACATCGTTGTTCTGTTTGGATGTACTAGCCACCTTTGTAATCAAAAGATGTAGACAAAGGCTCCCAGCCCCATCCTGGAAATGAGCGTCAACGGAGCGTCAACGATTGTAGGTCTTGCATCCTGGGAAATCTGTGCGGGCATTGGTTTCAGCTAGTCATAACTGAGGTATTGGTCTCCATTATAGGCAAAAGCAGAGGCGACAGGCTCCTGCCCCATGTTGAAAATGAGCATCAAATGAGCGTCAATAATTTAAGGTCTCGCATCTTGGGTAATCCAAGTGGCGCATGATTGCAAACCTCTATTAATGAGGAATTGGCAGCCTATCTAGGCAGATAAGCAAGCAACATTCCCGCGACAGCCTACTGCACAATAACAACCAATTCCATTTACAATGATACAACAAAGAGTTCATGACTGTTTTAGCCTAGAAAAACTGTCGGAACATTGTATATACACAATATCCGATGCATCAAGCTTTGATTACCCATGATGAAAGGCCAAAAATCATTGACGCTCCGTTGATGCCCATATTCACCATGGGGCAGGGAACGTGGCTCTATCCCTTTCCCCAATGAAGGCGGCCAATACTTTGATTATGCATAGTAACGACCAAATCGCTTCTGAAATACCTAACTTACAAAACCAAAACCCATTGATGCACTGTTGATGCTTACATTCGCAATGGGGCAGGGAGCGTGTGGCTCCCTCGTTTGCGTAAAATGCCAGCCAATACCACATTAATGAATGGCCGCTACCAATCGCCACGCAGATTACCAATGATGCACGACCAAAAATCATTGACGCTCCGTTGACGCTCATTTTGCCATGGGCGTATCCACAATATATTATCATTTAATTTGGCCTAATTTATCATTAATGGTGTTTTGGCAGCCTTTGTACTGTCTTCATGTACTTTCTCCTTCATCAATACATTGTTCTTTAATAATACATATAGATATATCATTTGAAATATAGTTTAAAGTGTCTGCTAATTGTAGATAATAATACACTCAAAAATCCAGTTCCATTCGATCAATGCTCATCTTCACTGGCAGGTTCGCTCAATAGGCTGCTGTCGTCTGCAAAATGGATGTCAGCTGCATTACCACGCAGCAGATAGTGTACTAACCAGTGGATGTTCCTTCATTAGTCAGCAAATTTGGATTGAAATCTTCATCACGCTTGCAATCCTTGGCATATGCCTCAAGATTGAGAAATTGAGCACAGGGAAGAGGAGTATGTATATACACATATCCGGGTGGCACGCCTTGGATTTCAGTTACGTGAGCTCCCTCATTGTCACCGGGTGGCACAGGTGCCAGTTTGGGTGGAGGTGGCGTCGGTTCTGGTGTCGGCTGTCTGAGTCGCTCTAGTTGAGGTGCACCCATGCCTTTGCATCTCCAGCGTGTCTGGGGCTTCTGTGCTGTGCCATTTTGGCAAGGAAGGCAGCCGTCCGTCTGATTTTCATCAAGCATAGTTGGGTGTCTTTCCAACGCAGCCTTCACAATATTATGCCCAAGAAACTCAACTCCCGGGTTCTGCTCTTCTTGGACTTTGGCCCAAGGTTTCTTGAATAGGAAGTGCGTTTCGTCTATTGTGGCATGCAAAAACCCTCCCTTGCCCATTTTGGCCATATTCAAGGCTAGGCGTATGTCAGACTGTTCTAGCCTCACCCGACCTCCTTGCCTTGCCATAGTTGCAGACACGTTGAAAACCTACAAGAAATTAGTTGCTGCATCTACATATTAGATTCCGCTATTACCTCCACCATATACACTTCCATACCATCCTCTAAGGTGGTTAAAGCCTGTTTGGTCCACTCACAGAGATTCTTATCACTGAATGTGTTCACGAATATCCCAGAGCTGACAACATCGTGATATTCGATTTCGTGGACAGTGCGGAGAAATGCCTTGGTCAACCATGGAGGTGTCCCATTACGGGCGGCTATAAATTGGTCACGCAGCTCTCTACGTACGCCAGCTATATGTTATATCATTAGTTGACGGCCGAATACCTCGATACCACTACACTTACCTCGGATTGCATGCTGCTTCTAATATCTGCTGCATCCTGTTTTACAGACAATTGTTAACTGTGAGTCCTGGGGCATATTTCCGGTGGCTGCATTTGCAGCGTCGCAGTGGACTCAGTGGTTTCTGGGTTGTAGTTCGGTCTCAGCGGGTGGCGTATGGGATAAAGCGCCAGGCATTCTGCTCGATTCTGCTCCACTCTCACCTTACCGATGTGTTTATGGAGCCATGATTTGCTGCTGTGGAAGTGGAGAGATGATGATAATGAAAAGAAGCGGGAAGTCCTGAGGAATATATAGTTAGCTTCAAGTGAAAATGGCATGCGTAACAGCCAACTTGCTCAGTCTACACAAGATGAATCCTGTTGTGCATAGGTGACAGTTGCATGTCTCGCCAACTGTCCTGCGATTCTCACCATGTCGGTCCAATGTTGTGTGTGTGTTGACAGGCATGAATCACCATGAATAACCCCCGAAGTCTCGTGTTTTTGAGATTACGACGGCAACTTTATCGACTGAAAAGATGTCTGCTGATGTTTCTCTCCAGATATTCCCGAGATCTTACATGAAACAGATGCTAAATATGATGTCATGATGTGAGGTTAGTATTGCGATTCCCAATGTAGTGACGGTCGAAACACAGATTGTGAATTGTTCAAATCGATTAAGCGTACCAACCTCAACATAAAAGCTGCAGCTTGCCTCTATGCTGTCCGTACCTTGCAACATCCAACATCTCGTCCATCAACAAAGTCAACACACAATACAATGGTCAATGCTCCGAAGAAGAACCTTTCACCACTACCGGCACGCAAATACCTCAAATCGACCAAGCACTCCACACGGCGACATCAACAAGCGACTGAAGCCAAGAGCGGCTTGCACGCAGCACGGATCGGAGCCTTTGGAGCATTGCGCAACCTGCGATCCAAAAAGAAGCTTGAGGTGGGGAAACAACCAGAAACTCACGTCTTAAGCAACGAAGAGCAGGAGAAACAGATTGAGGATTATGTGGAAAGAGAGACCGCTGAGGCAAGAAAGTGAGTTGAACACGCAGAGCCAGCAATTATGCAGCAGCAGGATCATATGAAAAATGCTGAAAAGGCGGGATTGACAACCACCAAGCCCGAAAAATCATTTGAGGTGATGTTGAACGCCATCGGAGATGGTCTGGGTGATCTGGCACGTACCGAGAATGGGCAGGATGGGGAACACGACGATGCCGATGAAGAAGATCCTGCGGGGGGCAAGAGTAGCAATGATGACAAACCCGGGTGGGTGATGGGCACAATATCTACAACCGTACAGTATCGCATGGAGCGTTTTCGGCAGATGCAGATGAAGCTGGACGAATTCACCCATCCAGGCTGGGGAGGCGCCCCCTACTACCTCGGTGAGAAGGACACAAAGTACGGGACAACCGCATTGAAGGTTGCAGCTGTCGTTCAACCTCAAACGGCAGATGACACAGCGTCATCTGCGCCGATGAGATTCGGTGAACCTATGGAGACTCTTGATAGCGTCCCCAGAATATCGCAAATGCCGCAAGTGACTTCACGACAACGGAGCAGTCATATGAGGCGAGGGTCTCGGAAACCACAGGCACATGAACGCGTGCCATCTCTCCCACCCACCCCAATGCCCGATTGGTCATGGACTCAGGAACCAAAGCATGTTGAACCCGTAAGCTTTAACCCCTGCATATCACATCCCCAGCTAGTCTCCATATAGGAATTGGATTCCAACAGAGACATGGTGACGGCTCCTGCGTCGCCGGAGACACGAATTGGGAAATTGGTATTTGTGACCATGCATCAATTTGAAATCCAATAAGTGTAACTATTTTGCTACTTGTTAGCGTTTACTTGATTTCAGAGACCAAATTGTGAGACATGATGATTCGTCTATGCATGTGCAAGGGTCAGATAGGGCATCCCAATGTTCAAGATTTCAAATCTCATGAACTGACGACCAATGAACGTGATAGTGTACTGCTTGTTACTGATAAGTTAGACAATGGAAACTAAATTAGAGACGAAACTCAACGACAAAATATAACTCGGTGATGTCATATGAGTCATAGATGCAGCGGTCAAAGCACAACGCGAAGCGGGACGACTGACCACCCTCATTCTGGATATCATCCTCCATCCAACTGCATAACTCTGTGCACAGACCTGCTGCACATGGTCGAGATGTTGAAAATTGCTTATATTTGGTCATGGAAATTGCGGAGAATGAGCTGGATGAGGAAAGTTGAAGAAGTGGGGCTAAATATAACAAAATCTATTTTACAGATTTTTATGTGGTTGATTGCCGGCCAAAAGCGCTGGAACGCAATTGGCCAACATCATTCCTCACTCAGATAATGTCTCTAGTGGTGGATCAGAAATTGAGAGGCTTCGAGGCCTTTGTATGCAGATGTTTATACATAGAAACGATTTATTGGCTGCCAATAACGACTATATGCATTTTGACATACAATTGTTGAACATCCACCTACTGTTGGTATGTCACTAAGTTGAGCGTCATTGGAGCATCAATGATTCTTGGTCTTATATTCTCGGCATACAAATGGCCGCATAGTCACATCCTTCCAAAGTGACCATATTGGCGGTATTTAGAGGTAAACAGGATAGTGACACGCATGTTGATCCATACTCGAAATTAGTGTGAACGATGCATTGACGACTTTTGGTCTTGTGAGACTGACAATCAACAGAAGACATGCTCGCTGTGTCACATAATCAAAGTATTGGCCTCGCTTAAGGCCGAAAATGCTACCGTCAACATCGCTGCTATCGCATAGAAATAAGCGTCAATGGAGTGTCATCAATTTTGGTTCTTGCATCTTCGATAGTCAAACAGGTGTGCAACAATATTAAGCTATAATCGAAGTGTCGGCCGGCTTTACAGGTAAAAATTGCAGCGAAGATATCCCCACCTCTTCCTAAATATGAGCGTCAACAGAGTGTCAATGGTTTCTGGTCATGCATCATGGACTCTCAAAGTGCAGTGCATTGATGATAATTCATACTGAACGCATCGGCTGCCTCCATTGGCAAAAATGCTAGTGAGGATTTCCCTATCACCTAAAGATGAGCCCCAACGGAGCCTAAACAATTTTTTTGTCTTGCATTATAGACACTCAGAGCGCTGTGCATCAGCATGAACCCATAATCGATGTATCGGCCGCCTTTATGGGCAAAAAAGCTTGTGACGATATTGCAACCACATTCTAAAACTGTTTGTCAACGGAGCATGTACGATTTTTGGTTTTGCATTTTGGACAATCTAAGGGCTACGGGATGGCGTCAACCCATTATCAACTCATCAGCTGCCCTTCTGGGCAAATATGTTACTGACGAATTCGCTACCACCTCCTAAAAATAAGGGTTAATGGAGTGTCAACGATTTTCAGTCTTGCATCTTGGACAATCTAAGGGCTATGGAATGGCTTTAACCTATGATCAATGCATCGGCTGCATATATGAGCAATAATGCTTGTGACGATATCGCTACCACCTCTCAAAGATGAGCGTCAACGGAGTGTCAACAATTTTTGGTCACGCATTGTGGACACTGAAAGTGCTTTGCATCACCGTTGACCCATAATCAATGCATAGGCCACCTCTACGGGCTGAATAGCTAGTGGCGATAGCGCTACCACCTGCTAAAACTGAGCGTCAACGGAGCATCAACAATTTTTGGTCATACATCATGGATAATCTAAGGGCTCTGGAACAACTTTATCGCATAATCAACATATCAGCTGCCTTTATAAGCAAAAATGCTAGTGACGATATCGCGTCCGCCTCCAACAATTACGCGCCCACAGAGCGTCAACAATTATTTTGGGGGCTCAGTAAGGTACACAGCAATGAACTGCATCGCATTGTGACTGCATTGAGTCTTACGCGGTCAGTCTTTTCAATTTGTCCTTGTATACAACTTCACAAATCTGCATGCAAGATCTCACAGATCCGAGTTTGTTGCTTGTTGCTGTAGAGTCAATATTGGAGAACCCACAGTTTGCTTTACAGTATCGTTACATGCGGCAGTCTTTCGAGTCAGTTCACCCAGAGTTCTAATTCCTACTGCCATGTCAGATTCACAATCTTTGATCACCTCATTGCTCGAGGTTTTGATCTGTTCCAAAAATGAACCTGTCTGTATACGTGATTTGAGCGACCGTACTTTGCAAATCATCTTCGGTGCTTGGTGGGCTTCAATGAGTGTAGGCTCGAAGCGGCCTATGGTTTGGAATAATTCTAGCCATGCACCTTCGTGGGGATTCTATTTACACTGCGGAATTGAGGAGACCGGCAGCCCTGGCATCATATGGATTGTTTGTCATCAAGTTCTTCGCCATCCATCAGAACATGGGACCAGCTCAATGGGGAAACACTTACTGGCAAAAAGTCACATCGCAAAGTTGAACGAATTCACAGAGTCAGAGGTTACTGAATTGACTAGTTTGACGGTTGATGAAACAGCTTTGGCCATTGTGAAGAGGCAAGGAAGTCGAGGAATCACAATAGTAAGTTCGGAGAGGAACATCATATTTGACATCCAGGTTGATCCATATTAACCGAAATGACAGACAAAACGTTCCAAACTGGCAGCTAAGGACTTTGAAACTGCTGAATTTCACCAAGATACATGGAATTGCAACCTCATGTTAGGATTTGTTTCAGCTCATGTTACATGGAAGGCTATATAAAATCTAGAGCTATGATGGTCATGAAATGCATTACGCAATGACCTAGTGCTGCCGTCCTCAACGACCCTAAGCAACATTTGCCAGACGGAATATGAACTGACCATGGATGCAATTAAGAAGCAATTGCCATCACGAAATCAAGGTAGCTGAGCTTTCGACGGATGGAAATAAACGAACAAACGAGACATAACATCGGTCATTGCTCACAATTTGGATCGAAATCTGGCATTGTGTGAAGTTCAACTTGCTTTCGATGAGATTGATCGCCTGTTCTTTTCCCATTTCGAAAGCTAATTATGGATAATAGGTCAGGTGCTAACATACTGGAGCTAGGTTAGCTGTATATTTAAGGAACATGCTTGATTGTTTTGAGCGTACCGACGGCCGTTCGCTTGGTATTACGACTGTTAATGCTTCCTCAAATCACTTCATGACACTCAACCTGCAATCAACCCATGAGGCCACTGATATCGAGTGGCCTGCATTGAGGAACCACATAGTATGCATGGCGCACGTCGTACAGGTGGCATTAGGTGCATTCATGAGCAGTCTCGGTGTAGAAGGCCGCACCAAGTTTTGGGAAGCCCATGAGTGCGATCAGCAATTTGGACAGAATGAATGCATAGACATTGAGAAGAGTCAAAGATTTCGAAAAGAGGGCAACGCTAGAATCAATAAGATGTCAGCCATGAAACCAGGTTTAGCAAGGATAGTGAGAAAGTACGTATTTCATGATATTTTGAAAGTCCTGAAATTGACCTTCATATAGCAGAGAATGCTTGCTGTATTGAATACGCGGATGCCTGGTCATCGAAACGAGTTCATTGACTCTCCAAAAGGCATAGTACGCATCGCAGTACTTCCGATTATGGACGTGAGGACACGTTGGAACTCGAACCAGGAGTTGCTCGAGTGCCCCTACCAATTACCAGAGTTCACATGCAAGTGGCTCCAAAATCCAAAATGCAGTGATTACCAGCTACTTTGCACAACTCAAGATGAATGTACCATTGTGAAGTAGATCATGGAAGTATTGAGGCTATTTCAATATTGGACCCTGTGGGTGTTGAACAGGCATACAGTCACATTGCATTATGTCATCACAGTGAACAATGACATGTTCGATCATATGCATCGCGTGATGCGACCTTTGCCGAAGAAGAAGACTCAATGGAAGGAAGACTTGTTCATCACTGTGAAGTTAGCTCGGCAGAAGCTGTCCAAATTCTTCACCGAAGTGACTCCAACAACTGGCACGCTTCCCATTGATGCACATATCATCGATTCTTTCCGGAAGTTGCTATCATTTTGAAAGTGGGACAAGTGAATGGATATCAATCCTGAGGACAAGACATCCCATACTACCCAATACCAATAGGCCTTTCTGAAGTACTTTGAGAATGAATACGGTGCCAAACATCGGTCTGTGCCAGTCAGTGAACACGAAAGCTTACTGAGCAGCAATCACGTCTCCTCTCCAACGGCATCTGGATCCTGTCAATCATTCTTTGATCAATATGATTCGTCCAGCGATGATGAAGAATACGTAATGCCTAACAATGTGGCTGAGACGACACCTGGATGAAACAATATCCCAGCACGCTTATTGACCACCGCCAGCCTCGATTTGAATTTGCCGCCTGAAGCACCAATCACCTGGAGGCAAATTGATTTAAATCTCAATGACTAACACTCCGACCCAATCGAGATTTGAAGTACATTGCCGTTACCAGACATAACTGACTGGTGGCGTCAACAGGAGGGACCACATCCAAAGTACACCGACCTCTCTAATGTGGCGCGCAACATATTCTCAATTATAACGCATGGCGTCGGAGTGGAGGCCAGTCTTTCCAATCGCTGAGATGTGATCTGCTGGAGGCAGTCAATTGCCACAGGCGAGACCCTTCGCGAAAAAGTCGTTGTAAGGCAGTTTGCTCGAGCCAATACCAGGATTGTGGCAGGTGCTGACCCAGAATTGGATACACCAAACACAGAAAACAACTCGGAAATGAAGAATGACAGGGACGAAAGGACATTGCACAGAATGGCCAAGGTGCACAACGTTTTGGTGATGTGGCAAGGCAGCCAAAACATATGTGCTACCCAGAAGGAATCTTGCACTTGAAACAAGAAGATGACAGCCATAGAATACATTTTGGACCCGGAAGGGATGGTCAAAGCATCGCGGTCACTCTTTCAACATGATGGTGCGGCTGCGTTCAAATTGTCAGAACGGTCTCCTTTGCCACCACCTTCGGCTGCAAAGGACCTCCCTGGAGGACGAACTCAAATATGAAACTTCCGCCAAATTTGAGAAACCAACCGTGATCCAGTCGAAATTGATGAGGATAGCACACCTGAATGCATTTCGGACACTGAAGATTGGCTTAACTGGAATGGGGACTTAGATAATCCAAATGACAGTGAAGACGATTGTGTGGCGGACTTTGAATCTGATATAGAGGAAGACAATAGCATTGAGGATCCGGAATGCCCAGAGCAGTGAGGTGTGAGCGATGTGCCAAACGTTCCCGGATTGATTCAGCCTACACGGAAGTCAAGGAGACGGACTGAACAGGTGATGATGACGGTTAATGCAATCGAAACAAGGAGGAATATGGGAAGGAAGAAAAAGTAGGACAGAATGGGTCAATGTTTCACCAGCTTCTTTATGTATCTTGACCGAGAGTTTCAGTTGGAGATATGTTATGGGTGAATGGTGAGCAGTAGCTTGTGAATATTGGTTGATAAACAGATGTATAGCAGGTGCAATGAAGCTTTTGGCAACATACATAAATTGTAGTCGTGTGAGAGTGAACAGTGCAACAATGTTGCTGCACTTGGCATTGCCACAGGGCCAAGTCTCGATCTGTCAGAATGAGTATCAATAAGTTCAAATCATGATGAAAACAATTATCGATGGCAGCACATGATGAATGGACAATAAGGTTGAAATGAGCGCCCACGGAGGGTCAACAATTTTTGGTTTTGTAAATATGGTAATTAAAAAGTGATTTGGTCACTGTTATGCATAACCGTTGTATTGGCAGATTTTATAGGTTGAAGAGACAGCAACACGGTCAACGCCCCATTCTGAGAATGAGTGTCAATAGAGCGTCAACAATGTATAGCTTCGCATCTTGGACAATTTATGTTCCCATTGGTTGCAGTCATCCATTTATCAGATATTGCCAGCCTTTACAGGGAAAAACTACAGCGACATGCTCCCTGCCGCATCCTGAGAATGAGCGTCAACGGAGGGTCAATGAGTCTTAGCATGGCATTTTGGGTAATTTATGTTCCGATTGATTGCAGATATCCATTCATCAAATATTGGCAGCCTTTACTGGCAAAAACATCAGCGACATGCTCTTTGCCGCATCCTGAAAATGAGCGTCAACAGAGCGTCAACAGTTGTATCTGTTGCACATTTGGTAATCAAGGCATCGAGCGGATCTTCGCATTCATAACGGAATTATTGACCGCCCTGATAGGCAAAAGTACAATATATCAAACGTACAACACCGATTCCAAATCAATCGATATTGCAACCTGCAAAGCATGCAAAAACATATTATTGGTTGTTAATAACGCAATTTTGATAAGATACTATTAACAAACTCCAAAAACAAGAGCCTTATATGAATCTATGGATGGACCCACTGGGCGACCCTCTGACAACCCACCCAATTCAGACCGGTTGGGTGTTTACCATCGAACCATACCCAAGGTGATGGTTCGGGTTGATTAACAACCCGGACTGCCAGTTTGGCAATGGTTAATTTTCGCCCGGACCCGGACCCGATGTCACGGTCTGGAACCGTTGCCAACACCAGATCTGCAAGAAACTGGACCTCAGGATTTCGTATCATCTCATCTGAATCAACGAAGGCTACAAGTACAAAACTGCACTTGGAAAGCAGTATGGGCCATTCGAGTACCAAGTCATGCCATTTGGGGTGACTGGGACACCACCTACTTTCCAAGCTCACATCAATGACTGCTTATGGCCTGACAATGACAAGTGTGCTGTCAGATGCCTTGGTCATGCACTGCTCTACTCGTCCCTAGAGGAGAAGCACAAAGAGCAGATACCAACAGTGCTGAAATGACAACAAGAATTTGGCCTCTACAGCGAAGCCAACCAATGCCATTTTGGGGACTTAGCAGTTTGGTTAGTTGGACTTCGCATTTTGCCCAATACGATCGCCATCAAATCGGACAGCAGATCAACAATCGAGAACTGGCCCACCATAGGGTCTGTTTGGGATGTGCAGGTGTGTCTCAGATTTATGAATGTTTACTGGCATTTGACCAGGCAGTATGCAATGGCAACAATGCCGATAGCAGACCAACCAAAGAATGCAGGGAATTCCAGGATGTCTATACTGGTCAAATGAGAATGCACTCGAGATGCCGAACTCACTTTCCAGAAGCTGAATAGAGCCTTCAGCAAGGCACCCATCTTGAAGCATTTCGAACCAGCTGAGCCGATTATTCTGCAAACTGATGCATGCCACTTCACAATCACCATCATTCTCATCCAGTAAGACTGCTGCAGAATTCCCAGACTGGTTAACTTCTACTCTGCAAAATGATTATTTGCTGAACAGAGCAGTGTCGCTTACAATCAGGAGCTCTTGGCCATTGTGGAGACTATGTAGCAGTGGTGCCACTACCTCAACAGAGCGAACCATAAGATCCACCTACAATGCAATCATAATAACCTCTAATGCTTCCAAATGTCAACAATGCTCTCCTGGTGGCAGGCTAGATGGGCACAGATGCTCTCTTTGTATAACTTTGCTATAAAACACCTGCAATGCAAGAAGAACCGAGCAGATAGACCATCAAGCTGACCAAACTATGTGATTGGCTATGAGAATACAACAGCAAGGCTCCTGGCCACCTAAGCAGCAACCAAAATTCCCAAATCATATTGTAACCATCAACCGGATATCAAGGCCGCCCAGGAGACTGACCTTCTAGCCACACCAATACAACCAACTAGGGGTGATGTTTCAATCTTATGTGTAAGTCAATGAAGATCAACCAACGGAGCTCTTACGTATGGGAGGAGGTTAGAGGTGACCACCGCACTCCACTGTGGAGCAACCAGCCATTTCCAACAGAACCATGAATCTGGTCACTTTCGAGTCCTGAAGACTGCTGAGCTGATATAACGAGATTTTAATTGGGCCACAACCGAGACTGAGGTATGCATGTACATTGCCAGCGGCAAGGTGTGCCACTGAATCAAGGCACAGTGTGACACACACCATAAACTTATCATGCCGCTGTCACCACCTTCTTGTCCCTGGCTGGGACCCACCATGAATCTCGTTACTGAAGTGCCAAAGTAAACAGCAATGGGATACAGCCGGATCTTTGTAATCCTCAACTGTTTGACTATAACAGTGACCAACCTCCTCTTCAAAACTGACATTGTTTCCCCAGCGCTAGCACGAATGTTATTCAAACACTTGATCTGCACAAGTGGTATACCAGACGAAATTACCACCAATTGCGGCAAAGTGGTCACCAGTCGATGTTGGGACAGTGTTTGCTCCCAGCTCTGTATCGATAACCGATTCTTGAGCCCAATCCACCGGCGGATGTACAGTCGAACTGCAGTGCAGACCGAAACGATGGAGAAGTACCTCCGAGCCTTGTCAAACTAGGAACAATACACCTGGGTCGAAGTGTTCTTGCTGGGGGAGTTTCCATACATAATCACCATCCACCATTTCACCCTGATGACACCCATCTGGGAGAACTACAACTTCAATCCTACAATGCAATTCAAACCACCCAGGTGCCCTAGCATCCGATGACCAGTGCAGGTAGACTAGTGGATGGCAAGTATGGAAGAGACTGACGAACTTCTCCAGCGTAATATACTCAATCAGCATGGGTGGCAAACACCGTAGGCTTGTGAGAAAGAGATGACTTTTGTGGCTGCAGACAAGGTATGGCTATCGACCTGGAACTCGAGAACATATAGCCTGTTCTAGAAGGTTGAATATAAGTGAACAGGACCGTTTATGGTAAGTACAATTATCAATCTGGATGCTGACATACTACACTGGCTAACTACACTACGGAACCACAACCTTTTCCATGTGTCGCTTCTCGATCATCATTCACCACCACTTACAGGTTAACCATCAGCAGAAATACACACAGTGGTAAGCAAGGTACCTGAGGAATCAGATGTCAACTGCAGACTTGACTCTACGCAGCGCTATCAGATGCTGCATCAACTAATGCAATATGCTGGTTGCCACCGCATACACATGACCTGGGGATGGGCAGATCCCCTTGGAAATACCAGAGATCCGGTTGCCATGTTTCACTGAGAGCATCCCCATCAGCCATAGTAGGTGTGGTATTGAGTTCTGGGGTGGAGGTACGGACAACACAGAAGCAGTTTGGATGTTTCATTTGTACTCTTGTTTGATCATTCTATTCTCGTCTGATTGGATCTTGGCGTGGTATATATGACTTTGTCATATGATTTACTGCCTACCGATGGGGGGCAGAGTATCCACCTGCACCTAATCAGCCAATGAATCACTATTGAGCTGTACTGATCAAATGTGTGACATATGGGTTCATATGATTCCGTATGTAGAGTGATTGATTCATTTTTTGTTTTGCTTTCGTTCTCTTTCAGTGGCTTTGGCAGTCTAGCAGGTTTGCACTTCAAGTGGGGGATGATGTAATGGCGACACATTATCCAAGGCCACATAATCAGCAGTGTATACAGGTCACTGCTGCGGCAATTGGCTTGGTATCAAATACTGTCCAACTCAGTTCTACATATTTACTCCCTTGCTGTGGTGCGCAGCCATATTACTGTATCATACATCTGCAGTCCAGCGTAGGCGTACTTTCCTTTACATCTTTGTAGATTCGGTTAAGTGTACTCATAGGTGGTAATGTGGTGAGCTTGAATGGCAATGCCAAGTACTCTTTGAGGGGGTTGATGCTGTGGGATAGGGGGAATAATTTAATCCAATTGGGTGGTGCTAATCCAGTACACTAAATGGGAACAATAAAGCACATCTGAAGAGTGAAACTTCACAGCCTCAGCAGCACTGTCACTTATGATGCTTGGAGGAACCATCCAGTGGATTGACTTTGCTGTCATTGAAATTACCAAGAGAAGACGAATCGAGTGTAGCGTTAGCAACTGTTCCGGATCATCGCTACTGGTTGGGGTCCAGGTCAAAACAGAACCATTCAAAAATGGGTGGTCTGGGTCGTCAACACACCAAAACTGACGTTTCAGGTATGGTTGGATGGAACTCTCCCAACTTATCTGAATTGGGTGGGTTGTCAGCAGGTTGTCCAGCAAGTCCATCTGTTGATTCATATAATGCTCTTGTTTTTGCTGTTTGATAATAGCATCTTATCAAAATCATTTATTCAATATCCAGTAATCTCTTTTAGCATGTTTTGCAGTTTGTGATATCGATGATTTTGGAATCCGTGTGTTTCCGTTGGTATTTTTGCCTCTATGTGTGGTCGATAGTTCTGTTATGGGCTCGAATATCCACATGATGCCTTGTTTACCCTATATCCAAGACCAAAGATTGTAGACACTCTGTTGACGCTCATTTTCATGATAGGGTAACATAGATGTCAAGTACTGTTTTGCCCAAAACAGCCACCATTACTTTATATATGAATTATTACCACACAGCGACACTTTGATTCCCCAAGATGCAAGACTCAAAATCGTTGACGTTTAGTTGATGCTCATTTTCCGGATGGGGCTGGGAGCATGTCGCTTTGGTTTGTACCCCTGATTGTGGCCAATACCTCATGTATGCATCTCCGCAACCAATCGCCACTTAGATTACCCAAGATGCAAAGCCCACAATTGTTGATGCTCTTTCAACAAACATTTTCAGGATCCGGCAGTGACCGTGGCGCTTTCTCTTATGCCTATGAAGGCTACCAATATATTGGTCATGCATAACAGCAACCATATGACTGTTGAATTACCCTACTTACAAGACCGAAAATCGTTGACACTCCATTGACATTCATTTTATTGTATTATCCATTGACAATCTGCTTCCATCGATGATTGTATTCATAATTATTTGACCTCATTGGTTGCCTTTCAGGCTGATTGAGACTGGGCCCTTTGGCAAAGCCGAGCCAAGGAATATTCTTGGACTGGTGGCACTCATTCTGTCAAAACTTAAATATCTTGCTAAATGATTCATTTTGCCTACCATACTTCTGATTATCAACCAATATTCACATGCGACTCCTCTCAATTCTCCCATCATATTTCTCTAAATGAAATTCTCAGTCTGACAACACGAAGTACCTGGTGAAAACATATCGACGCATTATGTCCTACATTGTCTTGTTTCCCTTATTCCTCCGCATTTCCATTGGATTGACCGTCATCAACCCCATGTCATCCATGTACTTTGACCACCCTGTTGCCCGAATCAATTCGGGAACATTTGGTGCGGCACTCACATCCCCCTGCTCTGGGCTTTCAGGGTCGATGATGCCATTGTCCAGCTTTATATCTAATGCATTGTCTGACTCCTAATCATCTTTGCTTTGATTGGGATCATCCTAGTAACAATTCCAATTATGCCAATTTTCAGTGCCCCAAATGCTTGCAGATGCACAATCCTCATCGCTTTCAGCTGGATGACGGTCGATTATTTTCATTTGGCGGACATTTAATACTGGAGTTCATCCTCCATGGAGTTCGTTGGCAGACAGAACTGGTGGAAACGGTGATCTTTCAGACAATTTATATGCAGCCGCACCATCATGTTGAAAATTTGACCAGGATGCTTGGACAATCTCTTCTGTAACTGAAATGTATCCTCCAGCTGTCATGAGTTTCTTTTAAGCACCAGATTACTTCTGTGTAACACCTAGGTTGCAGGTGCTCTGCCACATTTCTAAAAAGTCGTGCACCTTGGCCATTCTGAGCAATGGTCTCTCTGCTACCTCTCTCTTCATTTCGAAGGCATTTTCAATTGTGGCCATATCCAACAAAGGGTCATCACCTGCCGATATCCCGGTGGTGGCTCGGGCAATCAGCCTTATGATGACTGGTTTGGGAAGGGTCTCTCCTGTGGTTTTTGACAACCTCCATCCGATAAAATCTCACCCAAGGGAAAAAGCAGCCTCCACTTGGACTCCTTGTGGTATGATTGAGAATCCATCGAGTGCGACAGTGGAGCAATTGGTGTACTCTACTTGGGTTTCCTCGTGTTGACGCCACCAGTCCATGTTAGCTGATATTCAGAATGTACTGCTACTCTCCGTGGGGTCGGAGTGGTAATGATTAAGATTCAGATTAACTTGCCCCCAGTTCTTTGGTAATTCAGACGGGGGATTCAAATAGTGCCATGCGGCTGTTACTAAGAGTGCTGTGTCATCGCTTGTCCAGGCATTGTTTCAGCCACATTTTTAGGTGCAGTATATTCTTCATCATCGGTGGACAAATCATATGGATTGGATGAAGATTGACCAGATCCAGACGCTGTTGTGCAGCAGAAGAGATTGTTGCTGGGTAGGCTTTCTGGTTTAATGACAGGCAAACATCTGTGTTTAGCACAGTATTTATTCTCCACATACTTCAGGAATGCCTCTTGGTATTGGGTAGTATAAGCAGTCTCATCCTCAAGATAAATATCGATTCCCTTGTCCCACATTCTAAATGATCGCAACTTCTGGACAGGATGGAAGATGTGTACTGAAATAAGGAGCATACCCGTCATTGGAGTAACTTCAGCTTAGTATTTGGACCGCTTCTATAGCACAAACTTCACTGCAAAGTAAAGTCTTCCTTCCATTGAGATATCATCATAGCTAAAGCTTGCATAATGCCATCCAGATGATCGAACATGTCATTTTCGACATTGATTACGTGATGCTGAGTGACTGTATGCCATTTCGACATCCACAGGTCCAGGAGGGGAATACCCTTCAAACTTCCATGACGTACTTTATGATGGTCCATTCATCCTGTGTTATGAAGAGTGGCTGGTAATCACTGTATTTTGGGTTCTTAAGCCACTCACGGGTGAATCCTCAAAATCGGTAGGCTTACCCCAGCAACTCCAGTGTCCCATTGTACCCTGTTTTCACATCCATATTAGCTATTACTACAATTTGTGCTTTGGCTTTGGGATGGTCAATGAACTCGTTTCAACGACCCAGTGTCAATGTGATCAATACTGCAAGCATTTGCTACTATATGAAGGTCAGCTTCAGGACTTTCAAAATTTCTTGAAATATGTACCTTCTCAATTATCTTTGTTAAACCTGGCCTCATGGCCCACACCTTATTGATTCTAGCATTGCCCTCTTTCCAAAGACTTTGACTCTTCCCAATGTCTATGCTTGCATTCTCTCCAAATTGCTGATCGCGCTCATGTGCTTCCCAAGACTTGGTGCTGCAATTTACACCAAGACTGCTCATGAATGAACCTAAAGCAAGTTGAATGACAACTGCCATGCATGGTATGTGGCTTCTCAATGCAGGCCACATGATTACAAAGGCCTCTAAGGTTGATTCTAATGCCTGAGTCATCGAGTAGTTCGAGGATGCATTATCATTCCAAATTCCAGCGAAATGGCCATCGATACACTCACAACGATCAACAACTTCCTTCAAATGTATGGGCAGCCATGCTCCAGTATGTTGACCCTTGACCTATCGACCTCAATGACTATTTGGAATGCTAACCTAATAGGATAACGACCTCATCGAAACCGAGTAGTACATATCTCAATGCCCGACATTATCAATTATTTACTTGTTGATGTCCACCCGTCTACAGCTAAACTGACTTCATTTATTGACGGCAATTGCTTCTTAAGTGCATCCACTGTCATTGATTATTCCCGCCGGCATATGTTCCTAACAGTTCAGGCAGACATTAGCACCAGCTCACTTCATAATGCTTCATATGACCATAGTAGCTCTAGGTTTGATATAGTGTTCCACGGAATATGAGCCCAAAGAAATCCTAACACGCGGTGGTGATTCCATTAGTGTTCGTGAAATTCAGCCGTTACCAAGTCCTAAGTTGCCAGTTTGGAGTGTTTTGTCTGTCAATTCAGTTAATGTAGATATAACCTAATTGTCAAATATGAATGTGATTTGTGACCATACAATTGTAATTCCTCGACATCCATTCCTCCTCCATATGGCCACAGCTAGCTCATCCACCGTTGAACTAGTCCATTCAGTATCTGTGAACTGTGTTAATTTGTTCAACTTTGCGGTGTGCACGTTTCCCTGCAAGTGTTTCCACTTTGAGCTGGTCCCATATTTCAATGGATGGCGAAGAACATGATGACAAACAACATATATAATGCCCGGGCTGCCGGTCTCCTCAATTCTGCAATGCAATTAGAAATGCCAAGAACAAAAATGTCTAGAATTATCCGAAGCAATAGAATGCTTCGAGCCCGGATTCATAGAGTCCCACCAAGGTTCAAATATGATTTGTAAAGTAAGGTTGCTCAGATCATAAATATAGATATTGCCATTTTCCGAAGAGCGCAGAACCTCTCGCAAAATGGTATTTAACGATTTTGAATCTGACATTGCAGTCAGAATTCGATACCTGCGTAATTCAACCTGTGAGACTGTCAAAAGTTACATTGCAGTAATGTAGAACGCTGGTTCTCCAATATTCACTCTAGAGCTCCGAGCAAGAAAATAGTAAGACCTGTCAGATATTGCATGCATATTTGTGAAGTTGTAAACAAAGACATATTGAAAAGGCTGACCATTAAAAACTGAATTAAGGAACAATGCAATGCAGTGCATTGCTGTGTAGTTTACTGAGCCCCCACAATAATGGTTGATGCTCCGTTGACGATCATTGTAAGGAGGCAGTAGTGATAGCATCATTAGCATTTGTGACCATAAAGGCGGCCAATGCTTTGATTATTGGATAATGCCGTTGTATTGCCCTTTCATTATCTAGGATATAGGACGGAAAATGGTTGACTCTCCGATTACGATCATTTTTAGGATGGCGATACGACCATGTCACATTGCTTTTTACCTATAATAATGCCGAATTATTTCACTTTGGAAGAGAATGACCATGCTGCCCTTTGATTACGGAAAGTGTAAGACTAAAAATTGTTCACGCTTGGCTGACGCTTACCTTAAACACATACTAACAGTCATCATATGCCCAACAACTGTATTCATAGCTGGATATAGTTATTATTTACAGGCAATGTATCGTTTCTATGTATAATCATTTGCATACAAAAGCTTCAAGGACTCACCTGTCCTGATTAACCACTATACACGGTATCTGACTGATGAATGACATAGAAGAAACACGTTTCTGCGCTTTCGGCCAGCAATTCATGGCACGTAGATGCTTCCACCAGTGTTCGATATGTATAGCCTGATTTACTCCACCACCCTGATTGAGCTCCTTCTCCTCAATTTCCATGACCAACCATAAGCAATTTTCCAAATCTTGACCATGTGCACCTGGTCTGAGCAGAGAATTCTGCAGCTGGTTGTCTGGATGGATACAGCATACCAGTCGTCATTCGTACAGGTTCGCATTGCGCATTGACCACTCTTTCTATGACTCATATGACATCACTAACTTGAATTTTGTTACTAAATTTTGTCTGTAGTTTTGTTTTTTGGTATCTCTCTTAAAGTACTTGGTGTTAGCAAGAGTTCCAGACTGTTACTTCGGGTGCAGGTCAGCGTCGAACCCAAACCGTTGCCTAATTGGTGGTTGAGGTTGTTGATCCCCGCGATCTGACAATTCGGGAACTGTTCGATGGCAATCTCCTAAGCTATCTGAATTGGGCAGGTTGTCAGTTGGTCGGCCAGTTGGTCTATCTGTAGATCCGTACACTCCTCTTGTTTTTGGTGTTTGATAATAGTATATTATCTAAATCGCTGATTCAACATCCAGTTATCACTTTTAGCATGTTTTGCAGTTTGCGATCTCGATTATTTTGGAATCCTTGTTTTCATATTATATTTTGTCTTCTTGCCTTTGAAAGCGGTCAATAGTTCGGTAATGAGCTCAAGTATCTGTGTAATGCCTTGAATACCCAATATGCAAGACCAAAAATTGTTGACGCACTGTTGATGATCATTTTCATGATGATGTAACATTTATGTCATGCACTGTTTTGCCTGAAAAGGCCACCATCAGTTCATATATGATTTATTGCCACAAAGCGACGCTTAGAATACCCAGGATGCATGACCGAAAATCGTTCGCGCTCCTTTGACCCTCATTTTCAGCATGGGGCAGGGAGTGAGTTGCTGTCGTTTTTGCCTCTGAAGGCGGCGATTACCTCATTTTTGGTCGTCTCCAACCAATTGCCACTTAGATTACCCAAGATGCAAAGTCAAAAATCATTGACACTCCATTGATACTCATTTTCAGAATGGGGCAGTGACCGTATCACTTTCTCCTTTGCTTATAAAGGCTGCCAATCCGTCAGTTATGCATGACAGTGACCCAATCACTATTCAATTACTTTTCTTACAAGACCAAACATTGTTGACTCCCCGTTAACGCTCATGCGCCAAATGGGGCAGTGTTAGTATCGCGTACTCTTATGGTTTTGAAGGCTGCCAATACGTCAGTTACGTATAACAGCAACCAACTCACTTTAAACTACCTTACTTACTAGAGCAAGAATCGTTGACGCTGCGTTTGATGCTCATTTCCAGAATGAGGCAGTGACCATGTCGCTTTCTCTAATGCGTTTAATGGCTGCCAATACATCATTCACACAACACAGCGACCAAATAATTTAAAATTACCTCACTTACAAGACCAAAAATCTTTGAAACTGGGTTGAGGATGATTTTCAGAATTGGGCAGTGACCGTGCCGCTTTCTCATTTCCCTATGAAGGCTGCCAATACGGCAGTTATGGATAACAGCAACCATATCGCTTTTCAATTACCTTACCTACAAGACCAAAAATCAGTGATGGTCCGTTGACGCTCATTGTAATGAGTTGACCATTCACAATCAGTGGCCATTGATAATTTTATTCTTGAGTATTCCATCTTATTGGTTGCCTTTCTGACTGATTGTGGCTCGGCCCTTTGGCCAAGCTGAGCCCAGGAATAATTTTGCACTTGTCACTCTCATTCTATCAAAATTTATACATCGTGCGAAAGGATTCATTTTGCCCGCTATATGTCTTTGTATTTAACAATATTCTCATGTGATGGCTCACTATTCTCCCTTAATATATCTCTACATGAACTTCTCAGTCAAACAACTTACAAAACCTGGTGAAAATACATTGACACTTCCTGTCCTACTTTTTCTTGTACCTCTTATTCCTTCTCATTTCAATTGTATTCATGGTCATCAACAACTTTTCAGCTATCTTCTTTGAAATCCATGTTGGCCAAATCAATCTGGGAACATTAGGTGTGGCTATAAGATCCCCCTGCTCTAGCCTTTCCAGATCCTCAATGCCACTGTCTAGCTCGATATGGGACAAATTATCTGCCTCACTGTTGTCTTCGCTCGCATTTGGATTGGCCCAGTCAACATTCCAGTCGAGGCACGTTTCGGAATCCGAAATGCTTTGAGGTGTTCTATCCTCAACAATTTCGGCTGGATGGCGGTCAATTCTTTTGATTCTGCGGCCATTCAAAACCTGAGTTCATTCTACAGGAAGGTGCTTTGCAGACAAAGCTGGTGGCAAAGATGATCTTTCCGACAATATAAATGCAGCCACACCATCATGTTGAAAGTTTGATCAGGATGCTTTGACAATCTCTTCAGTATCTGAAATGTATCCTACAGCTGTTATTGACTTGTTTTGAGCGCGAGATTCCTTCTGTATAGCATGTTGGTTTTGGCTGCCCTGCCACAACTCCAAACGGTCGTGGACCTTTGCCATTCTGGGCAATTTTCATGCCTCCAGCTGTCTCTTGATTTCCAGGTCGTTTTCAGTATTCATTGTATTCAGTACTGCGTTGTCACCTACCAATATCTTGTTATTGGCTCGAGCAAAGTGCCTTACAAACCCTTTCCCTCAAAGGGTCTCACCTCTAGTTTTGGACTGCCTCCAGTCAATAACATCTCACCCAAGGGAAACACTGGCCCCCACTCCGACACGATGTGGTAAGATAGAGAATATGTAGTGTGCTACATTGGCTAGAGTGGTGTACTTTGAGTGCATTTCCTCCTGTCGATGTAACCAGTCGGTGATATCTGCTATCTAACATGTACTGCTAATCTCCATGGTGTCGGGGTGGTAATCATGACGATTCCAATTCATTTGCCCCCAGTCCAGTGGAAATTCAGGTGGTGAATTCAAATAGAGCCTTGTGGCTGTCAATAAGCATGCTGCGCAAATCGCTTCATCTGCGCGTGGTTTCAGCATCATCCTTTGGTTTTAAGTATTCTTCATTATTGCTGGACAAATCATATGGATCATAAGAAGATTGATGAGATCTAGATGCCATTGGGGGAGGGAACAGATTGTTGCTCGGTATGCTCTCAGGTTTAATCATGGGAAATCGTCTATGTTTAGTGCAGTATTCGTTCTCAACATACTTCAGAAATGCCTCTGGATATCGGGTGGTATGAGCAGTATCGTCCTCAGGAACAATATCCATTCCCTGGTGCCACTTCCTAAATGATCGCAACTTCCGGAAATGATCAACAATGAGTGCTGTCAGGAGAAGGATACCTGTTGTTGGAGGAACTTCAGCATAATATTTGGACTGCTTCTGTCACGCAAACTTCCTGGTGAAGTATAATTCTCCCTTCCATTGAGTCTTCTTCTAAGCAAAAACTCGCACAACGACATCCATAGGATTGAACATGGCATTGTGCACAGTGACTACGTGATGCGGAGTAACCTTATCCCTTCTCGACATTCACAGGGTCCACTATTGGAATGGCCTTTAAACCACCATAACGTGCTTGATGATGGTCCGGTCATCTGGTGCTGTGAAAAGTTGCTGTCACTCACTGGACTCTGGATTCTTGAGGCACTCGCAGGTGAATTCTCGTAATTGGTAGGCTTCCTCAAGCACCTCCTATGTCCAATTCCACCATGTCTCCGGATCTATAATGTGTACTACTGCTATCCATACTGTCACTTTTCAACAGTCGATGCACTCGGTTCAAAGACCCAGTGTCAGCATCATCAATACGGCTAGCATTTCCTGCTATATGAAGATTAGTTTCAGGAATTTCAAAATTACTTGTAATATGTACTTTCTCAATCATCTTTGCTAAACCTGGATTCATGGCTGACACCTTCCTGTTTGTAGCATTGCCCACATTACGAAGTCTCTGACTCTTCCTAATGTCTGTGCATTCAGTCCCTCCAAATTGCTGATCGCACTCATGGGCTTCCCAATACTTGGTGCGGCCTTTCACACCCTGACTGCTCATGAATGCACCTAGAGCTAGCTGAATGACATGTGCCATGCATGGTATGTGGTTTCTCAATGCAGGCCACACGATTGCAGCAGCATCAAGGGTTGATTGTCGTTCACGAGTCATTGAGTAGTTGGAGGTAGTGTTATTAGTTGTAATTCCAATGAAATGGCTGTCGGTAAGTTCCAAACGATCAGGAACTTCCTTCAAATGTACGGCAAGCCTCACTCCAGTATATTGACCCTTGACGTGTCATCCTTAATTAGTATTTGAAATGGGAAAAGAATTGCCCTTCAACTTCATCGAAAGGGAGTTGTGCTTCTTGCAATGACCGATGTTAAGACAAACTTGTTTGTTGATGTCCACCAGTTGAAAGCTAAACTAACTATATTCCTCGATGGCAATTGCTTCTTAATTGCATACACTTTCACTGTGTATTCTCCCCTGCAAATGTTGGTCAGAGTGCGGGTGGGCAGTAGCACAAACTTACTTTGTAATACTTCATATGACTGTCATAGCTACTGGTTTGATATAGCATTGTTTGGAATATCAGTCGAAACGAATCCTAAAATCAGGTATCGATTCCATCAATTTTGGTGTAATTCGGCAGTTACAATGTCCTTAGCTGCCAGTTTGGAGTGTTTTGTCTGTCAATTCAGTTAATGTAGGTGAAACCTAGATGTCAAATATTAATTCCCTTTGTGACCTGACTATTGTAATTCCTCGACTTCCGTTGCACTTCAGCTTGGCAAAAGCTGTTTCATCGATCATTGAACTAGTCAGCGCAGTGACTTCTGACTCTGTTAATTCGTTCAACTTTGCAATGTGCGCTGTTGCGAGCAAGTGTTTCCCAATTGAACATGTCCCATGTTCTGATTGATTACAAAGAAATTGATGACAAACGATACATATGATTCCAGGGCTGCCGCTGTCCTCCATTCCACGGTGCATATAGAAGTGCCAGGTAGGCACATATCGAGATTTATTCCAAACAATAGGACACTTTGAGCCTACATTCATAGAATCCCACGAAGCCTCAAAATGATTTGTAATACATGCTCACTCAAGTCATGAATAAAGACACATCCATTATTGGAAGAAATTATAACCTCGAGCAACAAGGCATTTATAGATTTTGAATCCGAAATCTTGATAGGAATTTGAAAGCTGAGCAATTGGATTTGAGAGATTGTCAAAAGTAACGTCCTATTGAAGCAGAGAGCTGGTTCTAAAATATTGACTCGAGAGCTACAAGCAAGAAAACGTCAGACCTGTGAGGCATTGCTAGCAAATTTCTGAGGATGTATAGAGCAACATATTCAAATGACTGACCGTTGATGACTCAATTTAGGAACAATGCAGTGCAGTATGGTGCTGTGTAGCATACTGAGTCGCCACAAAAACTGTTAACACCCCGCAGGCGCTCATTCCTAGGAGGCAGTAGCAATATCATCACTAGTATTGTTGACCATAGAGGAGGCTGATATTTCAATTATGGGTTAACGCCATTGCATAGCCCTTTGATTTTCCGAGATGCAAGACCAAGAATTGATGACACTCCATCGACCTTCATTTGTTGGAGGTAGTTGCAATATCCTTGGTAGCATTTTTTCACACAAAGGCAGCCAGTATGTTGATTATGGGTAAATACCATTGCACAACCGTTTGACTATCCAAGATGCAAGACCAAACATCATTGATGCTCGATTGATGTTCAATCTTAGGAGGTGGTAGTGATATCATATCTAGCATTTTTGCCCACAAAGGCGGCCAATACTATGATTATGGGTTGAAGCCATTGCACAGCGCTGTGATTATTCATGATGCAAGACCAAAAATTGTTCAGGCTCCGTTGACTCTCAATTCTAGCATTGTGCAATGAGTGTGTCGCTGTCCTGTCTACCTATACAGACAGCCTATACTCCCACTTGCGAAGGATGTGACTACCGAACCCTTTGATTGCCAAGAGGATAAAACTCACAATCATTGACGCTCCGTTGACACTCACCTTAAAGACATACTACAACTCATTAGATGCTCAACAATTATTCCCATAATGCATAACACCATTATTGACAGCCATTACATCATTTTATGTTATAATCATTTGCATCCAAAAGTTTCGAGGCCTATCTATCTCTGATCCACCGCCATTTATGTCGTCTGAGCGATGAATGACATTGGCCCATTGTAATTCCGCGCTTTCGGCCCGCAATTTCCAGCGTATCAATCCATCCCCAAGTTTTTGATATATATCGCCTGACTTCATCTCATTTCGTTATCCAGCTCCTTCTCCTCGATTGCCATGACCTACCGTAACCGATTTTCAAAATCCCAACCATGTGCACCAATTCTGAGGCGAGACTTATGCCGTTGGATGCATGAATTGATAGAGTATGACGGAAATCATTCATCCGAGGCCTCATTGCACTTTGATCCCTCCTTCGATTACTTGTATGACATCACCGACTTAAATTTTGGTTTTAAATCGTATCTCTATTTGATTTGATGGTTTCTCACTTGACCATAACAGGCAAGACGATATGCAGTTTGTTGGTCATCTATCAACATGATTTGGAGTCTAGAACTTTCGCATGGCCCATACTACCCTAGTGTATGCACAGAAGAATTATCATGTCTCACAATGTGGTTAATGAAATCCAGAAACTGCAGACACAGAGCAGAATAGGTGCACGATTTGCGTTTCAAAATGATAAGTCATTGACAATGGCTGTTGGCTATGAGTTCCTCCGGTGATGCAGGAGCCATCACCACATCTTTGTCTGAATCCAAATTCTATATGGTATTTAGCTACGGATGCTATATGCAAGCGTAAAGGCTTACCGGTTCAACAGGCATTGATTTCCCAGTCAGTGACTAATTGGGCGCCACGGATGGTGGGAGTGACGTTATGCGTTTGTGTCACAGTGGTTTCCCAGAACCGGGCCTCATATACCAACTTCGTGGTTCAGAGGTCCCTGGCGGCATTCGCGACTTTCTGAGCACAATTTCAATTCTCTCCAGCAGCTCTCAACATGTAGTGGGTGCCAGTGCGCCTGCAACCTGGTCAGTTTGTGGCTTAACGACTGCCGCATTCTTCAATTGAGCTGTTCAGTACATTATATCTCTCCACCGGAAGTTGTTTCCCACGTCCCCCCATCCTGGTTGTGTCAATTGATCATGCCTCATCTCCTTCTGCCGAAAACTCTCCAGGCGATGCGGTACCATTTTGGAGATTGTGCACATCACCCAGCCGGGTTCGTCATCTTTGCTCAGCTTGCCCAGCTCTGCATCATCCTCATGTTCTTCCTCATCATCCCCATCCTCCTCATAGTCGGAAAATGCAAGATCGCTCACACTGTCTGCGACAGCATTCAACATCTCCAGAAATGGTTTATTGGGCTTTCTGGTTGTCAGTTCCACGTTTTCAGCATTTCTCATAACTTCTTGCTCTTGCACAGTCGCTGTCTCTACATCTTCAACTCGCTTTCTTGCCACAGCGGTCTCACTATCTACATAATCCTTAATCCATTGTGCTTGATCTTCATTGCTTAAAAAGTGCGTTAGTCGTCATTTGGCTGCAACAATTTTCTGTTTCGATCGTAAGTTGGGTAATGCTACGAAAGCTCGGACCATTTCTGCTTCCAAGCTGCTCTCACCTATATTCGCTTGATGATGTCATCGTGTGGATCACAATGTCGATTTACCATATGTGTCAGGCGGATGTGGTGAATGATTCTTGTTCGGAATATTGACTATTCTCTCTTCTGTTGACATTGTTATTTGGCGAGATGTTGGATGTTGCAAGTCATGGACCACATGGAGGCAAGCTGCGTCCTGTATGTCGAGGTTGGTATATTTGATCAACTTCAACGAACCATAATCTGTGTTATGACTGTCACTGCATTCGGAATAGCAATGCTAACGAAACAACATGGCTAGGTTTTGGCGCATGTGTCATGTAAGATACCGGCAAGATCTTGAGACAAACATCACCAGATGTCCTTCCCATTGAAGAATGTCCTTTGTATATCATACATCCGTGCGATTTCAGCTGTTGTTCAGCGCAACATTGCCCTGTCAACCAACAAACAACATTGGACTGACTTACTTCAAATTGTGGGACCATTGCAAAACCCAGCAACCTTCAGCTATACACAGTAGGATTCGTCTTGAGTAGAATGTGCAAGTTTGCTGTTATTCAATGCATCATGACTTGAAGCTAACGATATATTCCTCAGGACTTCCCGCTTCTATTCGTTGCCATCTTCCTCACCTTTTCCACATCATCAAATCTTTCCTCCACCACCACCACAACAAGGTGCGAGTGGATCCGAATCGAGCCAACCGACAGGTGCTTCATCTAATCCACCACACCCTGTGACACCGCTGCAACCCAGACACCAGTTGGTCCACCGCGTCGCTGCCAATGCAGGTACCGAAAATCTGTCCCAGGATGCACATTAACACATGGTCAGTTAAACCGGAAGAAGCAAGAAGAAGAAGCCGCGCGCAATCGGATGTGAGCAAATCCATATCATGGTACATGGCCATCAACGAACTGTACAATGTACACCTGTTTCACCTAGGGAGCTATGCGACCAATGTATAGCTGCCCGGAATGGGAAACCTCCATGGTCGACCTTTGCATTGGCCAAACAGTCTGTGACATCAAATTTCATGATGTTGTACGTGCTGGGATTTCTGCAGACAGATTTCATGATAAATGTCCCCGTGAGGGGACAAAACAGCCTCAAAATACCTCAGAGAAGGCTACGGAGTTGTGTATGTTAGAGGTAATAGCCGATTCTCAACTCTAGCAGCTGCAACTAATTTCTTGTAGGATATCAACATGTCAGCTACTAAGGCAAAGCAAGGAGGTCGGTTGCAGCTAGAACAGTCCAACCTGTGCCTTGCCTCGAATATGGCCAAAATGGCCAAAGGTTGGATTTCCCATGATGCAATGGTGAAAATGCAATACCGGATCAGGAAACATCGCGCTGGAGTCCAAGATAAGAAGATGTGGGGAGTTGGGTTTCATGCACACACAAGAGTGAAGGCTACGATAGAATGACACCTGGCAATGGTTCTTGAAAGTAACATCGTTAGCTGCCTCCCTTGCCAAAATGGCACAAGAAAGAATCCGCAGACATGCTGGAGGTGCAAAAGACCGGGTGCAACTCCACCAGAACCGGGAGCACCCTGCCTGGAATGCCACCTGCGCCAGCCAGTGACAATGAGGCAGCACAATGGTCCCAAATCGAAGGTATGCCACCCGAATATGGGTATATACATACTCCTCTTTCCAGTGCTCAATGTTTCAATCTTGATTCATATGCCATGGATCGCAAGCCCAATAAAAATTTTCCACCAGATTTGCTGACTGATGAAGGAACATCCACTGGTTAGTACACTCTCTGCTATGTGGTAATGCAGCTGACATCCATTTTGCAGGCGAGAGCAGCCTATTGAGCGAACCTGTTAGTAGTGACCATCATTGATTGAAAGAAATGGGATTTTTGAGGGTATTATTATCTACAATTAGCAGACACTTTGAAGTATATTTTAAAGTATATATTTATATGAATTATTAAAGAACAATGTAGTGATAAAAAAGAAAGTATTTGAAGACAATGGCACAGGTGCCAAAACACAATTACTGATATACTATGCCAAATTGAATGGTTGCATGTTGTGGATACGCCCCTGGCAAAATGAGTGTCAATGGAGCATCAACCATGTTTGGTTTTGTAAGGCAGGCCATCAAAAAGTGACTTATTCGTTGTTATACATAATCATAGTATTGCCCCCCTGTATATGCAAAAGAGACAGCGACACCCTACTTGCTCTATCTTGACAATGAGTGTCAACGGAGCATCAATGATTTCTGGTCATGCATCGTGGTTAATCTATGTGGCGCTGGATCGCAGATATCTATATACACGAAGTTGGCAGCCTGTAGAGGCAGAAATGCAAGACATATTGTCGTAACAGCCGCCAGAACAATCACAACTTTGTTCGTTTTCAACAATGCAACTAAGTTTTCATTAGCGTTTTGGCCTATGAAACCGGTCAATACTCTGTATATACACAATAACACCCGCATCACACTTTGAATAACCATGCTGCAAAGCCAATGATCTTTGACGCTTGGTTGATGCTCATTTTTAGGAGATAGTAGCGATGTCCCTAGTAGCATTTTTTCCCATTAAGGTGGCTAATACTTTCATTATGCATCTCAGCATTCAGCTCCCTGATTAAATACATGACTTACATGACCAATAATCATTGACCCTCTGTGGACTCTCATCTTCAGAATGGGACAGGGAGCGTGTCGCTTTCTTCTTTGCCTATAAAGGCGGCTTATACCTCATTGATGACTGTCTGCAACCGATCACCACTGAGATTAACCATGATGCATGGCCAAACATCATTGATGATCCGTTGATGCTCATTTTGAGAATGGGGCAGGGAGTGTGTCACATTCTCTTGTGATTATCAATGTGGCCTATATCTCATTTATGAATATCTACATTCAATCGCCACTCAGATTACCCAAGATTCAAGACCAACAATCATTGACACAGTATTGACTCTCATTTTCAAAACGGGGCAGGGAGTGTGTCTCTCTGTTTTTTGATTATACAGTCTGTCTATAACTCAAAAAACGACAATAACATACTGAAGTCAATGGTTAGCGATGAACAGTTGGAAATCTGAATGCGACCATTGATAGAAAAATCTGAAAACCCGAACCGGATATTGCCACAGATGGGACCAGACCAACTCGGGAATACCCGCAGGTCCAGGGGGACAGGTACGGGGTTTGCCCACCGAGATGCAGCACGATGGGTTCCGGGATAAGTCTACCACCGAACCAAACCGTTTTACGGTCGGACCCTGCATTGCGCGCAGCTCATCCAGACCAGTTGTTAACACCAACTGTAAAAGGCAAGTCAATGTCATGTTCATTGGTCATCTACCAAATTGATTTGAATTCGACAACTGTCACATGACCTGTACGACCCTTCCACATGCACCGCCGAGTTATCATGTCTTTCAATACCGTCACTGAATTCAAGAAACGCTGACATGTAGCAAAATAGCTACACAAATGGCTGTCCAATGAGATACTTCATCTAAAATTGCAATTTGCCTATCTAGTCTTCCCATGACGCACGAGCCGTCACCATTTCTTCGTCCGAATCCAATTCCTATATGGTAGTTTGGTATGGAGACTATATACAGTGGTAAAAGCTTCCCAGTTTCACAGGCTTCGCTTTCTTACGCCATAACCAATCGGGTGCTATGTCAGGCCAGAGCGATGCTATTCATTTGGGTGACTGTGGTTTCCCGGAATCTAGCCTCATATGACTACTTCTCAGTCGAGAGATCTCATGTGGCATGTGCGATCTTCTGGGGACGATATCGGGAGTCTCTATAAGCTCACCAAATGTGGTTGGTGCAGGTGTGGCTGCAAGCATTTATGTTTCCGGCTCAACGACTGCCGGAACCTTCATAGCAACAGTTCCGTACTTCGTATCTCGCACATGGATGTGTTTGGCTGCGTCCCTCCATCCCAGTTGTGTGAATTTGTCAAGCCTTATCTGCATGTGCCACAACTCGCTATGTGGTGCTGCACTGTTTGGAGATTATCCCCATCACGCAGCCAGGTTCATCATGTTTTCTCAGCTTGCCCAGTTCTGTATCTTGTTCATCATCATCCTCATCATCGCCACCCTCCTCATCATCGGGACTGGCAAGATCACTCAGACTGTCTCCAATAGCTTACGACATCTCCTGAATTGTTTTTTTGGGCTTTCTGGTTGTCAATCTCACTTTTTGACCATTTCTCATATATTCCTGCTTGTGCATAATCGGTCTCTCAGTGTCTTCAACTCACTTGGTTGCCACAGCAGTGTCTCTTTCCAAATAATCCTCGATCAATTTCTCTATCACTTCATTGCGTAAAAAGTTCTCTATTCGTCTTTTCTCTACAGCAAGCTTATGTTGAGATTGTAAGCTGCGCAATGCTCCAAGGGTTCGGCCCTTTTCTGCGTCCAAGCAGCGCTTGCCTTCAATGGCTTGATGATGTCATCGAATAGATCACTTTATACATTTGCAGGATTGGCCTGCCGGAAGTGGCAAAGGTACTTTTCGGAACATTGAACATTATATTATATTTTGACAGTGTTGTTGGGCGAGATGTTGGATGTTGCAGGATGTGGAACACATGCAGGTAAGTTGCGTCTTTTATGTCAAGGTTGCTATGTTTGATCAACTTGAACAATGCAAAATCTGCATATTGACCGTCACAATATTGGGAATTGTAATGCTAACCATACAACATGACACAATTTTTAGCATCTGTTTCCTGGAAGATCCCAGGGAGTACTTCAGACAAACATCACCACGCATCCTTTGCATCAAGGAATTTCATATTTATATCTTACAAACATGAGATTTCGGCGGTCATTGACCTCCATTCATCCTTGTAAGCTAACAAACAACATCGGACCGACTTACCACAAATCGCAGGACAGTTGGGAACCCTTGCAACATGCAACTATATGCAGTAGGATTCATCTTGAGTAGAATGTGCGAGTTGGCTGTTACTCATTCCATTGTGACTTGGAGCAAACAATATATTCCTCTGGACTTCCCAATTCTTTTCGTTATTATCTTCCTCTCCAGTCCCACAACAACATATCATAGCTCTATTAACACCTCAGCAAGGTGCGAGCGGATGCGAATTGAGCCAATCGACAGGTGCTTCATCCAATGCGCCACCCGCTGGGACACAGCAACAACACTAACACCAGTTAACTGACATTGACAAAATGTCCGTATAACCGGAAACACCAAGAATATGACGCAGCATGCAATAGGATGTGAATAACTCCATACCAAGGTAAACGGCCATCAACTAACTCTTTGATGTACCGCAGGTATACATAGAGGGCAACATGTCCGAATTATAGCTGCCCGTAATAGGCAACCTCCATGGACAACCCACCCATCTGTCCACACTATCTGTGCAATCGATGATTGTGATGGTGCCAGATCTGGTATTTGCGCGGACAGATTTCATGCTAAGCATCCCCAACAGTGCACAAAACAGGCTTTAAACACATTCGGGGAGGCTACTGAACCGTACATCATAGAGGTCATAGCCGAATCTCACTTCCAGACGTGGCAACAAATTGGTTGTAGGTTTTCAACATGTCTGCTACTATGCCAAGGCAACGAGGTCGTGTACTGCTAGAACTGTCCAACATGCACCTTACCTTGAATATGGGGAAAATGGCCAAAGGAGAATGTTCACGGGCGGCATTAGAAGAAACATAACACCTGCTCAAGAAACATCACCCCGAAGTCCGAGACGAGAGGAAGCGGGGAGTCTAGCTTCCTGGAACTTGAAAGGTGAAGGCGGCAATAGAAAGACACCTTGCTATGGTTCGTGAAAATCAAACAGACAGCTGCCTCTCTTGCCAAACTGGCACACCGAAGAATCCGCAGACACACTGGAGGTGCAAAGGAATGGGTGCACATCCACACGGCCAGCGCTGACAGCCGACACCAGAACCAACGCCACCTCTGCCTGGAATGCCACCTGCACCACCCAGTGACAATGAGGGTCCTGAAGGTTCAGAAATCAAAGGTGTGCCACCTGGATATGTGTATATATCTACTCCTCTTCTCAAAGCTCAATTTTAAGATCTTGATGCATATGGCAAGGATAGCAAGCTCAATAAACATTGTTTTCCAGATTTGCTGACCGATAAAGGAACATCCACTGGTCACTACCCTATCTGCTGCTTGGTGCTGCAGCTGACATCCATTTTGCAGCCGAGAGCAGCCTATTGAGTGAACCTGCAAGTAGTAATGAGCATTTATTGAAAGAAATTGAACTTTTGACTGTATAATTATCTACAATTAGCACACACTTTAAAGTATATTTTAAATGATATATTTATATGTATTATTAAAGAACAATGTAGTGATAAAGAAGAAAGTACATGAAGACAATAGAAAGGCTGCCAAAACACCATTAATGATATACTATGCCAGATCAAATGGATGCATATAGCGGATACGCCCAAGGCAAAATGAGCGTCGATGGCGCATCAACGATTTTTGTTCTTGTAAGTCCAGTAATTAAAAGGTGATCTGGTCATTGTTATACCTAATCGAACTATTGGCCCTGTTTATAGGTAAAAGAGAAAGTGACACTCTCCCTGCCCCATCCTGCAAATGAATGTCAACGTATCATCAATGATGTTTAATCCTGCATCTTTGGCAATCTAAGTGGTGCTTGATCGCAGACATCAATGACACAGGAGTTGGCAGCCTTTAAAGGCAGACGAGCAGGAGATATTCCCCCAATAGCCTCCCGGACATTCCCAACTTAATTCATTTACAAAGCTGCAACTCAGTATGCATGAGCGTTTTAGCCTATAAAATCATTCAAAACTTTCTATATAGACATTGTTGGCCATATTGCGCTCTGATTAACCATGATGCACGGCCGAAAATCATTGACACTCCATTGACGCTCATTTCCAAAATGGGGCAGGGAGTATGTCTCTTTCTCTTTTGCCTATAGAGGCGGCCAATACTTTAGTTGTGTTTAACAATAACCAAATCACTTTTCAATTACAAGACATATAGGACCAAAAATCATCGATGCTCCGTTGGTGCTCATTTTTTTTAAAATAGTAGCGATGTTGTTGGTAGCATTATTGCCCATCAAGGGGGCCAATACTCTCATTGTGCATCACAGCGAACAAGTCTCTTATCAATCACCTGACTTACAACACCAAAGATTGTTGACACACTGCTAACGCTCATTTTGTGAATCAGGCAGGGAGCATGTCACTTTCTCTTTTGCCAATAAAGGCACCTTATACCTCATTTATGAATTTTTGCAACCAATTGCCACTCAGATTACCCAAGATGCAAGACCAAGAATTGTTGATGCTCCATTACCACTCAATTTCAAAATGGGGCAGGGAGTGTGTCTCTCATTTCTTTGATTATAAAGGCGGCCAATACATCAAAAAAGACAATGATATGCAAAAGTCAATATTTTGTGATTAACAGTAGGATATCTGAATGCGACCATAAATAGAATAACTCAAAAGTCCAAACTGGAGATTGGGAATGACGGGTCTAGCCAAACCTACCAAAACCCGTGGCTTGATGAGTACAGGTGCAGGTTAGGCCGGCCAAGAGGCAGTGGGTCGGATTGTTGGACGGGTCTAGAACCAAACCAAACCGTTGTTGAGGTCCGAACCTTCCCAGCTGGCAGGTCACGTGTACCCCTTGCTAACCCTAATCGAGTGAGTTGGAATAAGGCAACTCAGTATACTTTCAGCAATCCATCGGTATGGTAATCTAGCTTACTCAGAAATGCACTCAGAGAATATCAATTTGGACTCGATAGTAATTGTATAGAGGAAGAGTCGATGACAGGATTGTATCAATCCTGGTACGGAGCAAAGTGACTGTCAACTTATGGTATATCTGCCAGATTGGTAATGTATATTAAGACTTGTCTATTCATCTATATAATATGTACACAAGAAGCAAGCAGATTTTGCTCTACTGTTCAACCCTAACTAAATGCCAAGTGTTAACCACACATGAATTCCACCAAGTGCATCTGTAAAACATTTTTCTGTCACCAGTAACATACAGTAAGCTGCATTGCTAACTGTAATCTTCAATAGCACCAGTGAATCCAATTAACACTGCCTAACCCTAATGACCCCAGAGCTGTTTTGCATAAATCCTTGTAATTTACAAGTAACACCCTGGTATCATATCTGTACTCCTCCAGTAGCATTTCAATACTTCACTAGATGCATCTCTGTAATACATAGATATTTATGGTATATGCTATACACACGCTTCTGTATTACATACACTGTGATTGGCAACTCTGTTATATCCTGACAAGCTTGCTCTCCAATCTTTGACAAGCTTGATCTCGCAATTCAGACATGATCACTATCCCACTTGGACATGTTTGCTCAGACCACTCTATCAACATAGCTTTCACATCTCTGACATGCTTGCTTTTACATCTGTAACATGCTTGCTCTCCTCAACGTTGACATACTTGCTCTCACAACTCTGCCATGCTCAAGCTTCCCATTTTGACATCCTTGGTCTCATAAATCTGACATGCTCACTATTCCCACTCTGACATACTCCCTCTCGACACTCTAAAACACTTGCTGTCACAATTCCTACATACTCTTGCAACTGATATGTTCACTCTTTCAAATTGGAACCTGATTATTAGTGCTGGCTGGGAGCTGGGATTAATTGAGTAAAGTGGAGTTAAAAAGGACAGATGTTGATCAAACAATACTGGTTGGTTAGAATCATACAAAGCAGACACTAAGCTGAATGAAATTGGTGAAGTTAAGCGAATCTGGAGTGGGATGATAATCAAGTGAAGCCAAGACAAAGTTGACAGTAACAAAACAAGAGAAGATGGCTGGCGGTGATTGAGTGAAGCTATAAAGGAATAAACCTGGGTATGGCCTCGTAGTAAGATATATCAGTAGTTATAGTTGCAAATGTGGATGTCAATATTGGATAGCAGTGAAAAGGTAAGTTAAGGTAAGACTATCACGAAAGATCTAAGGCTTGTGGCACGCCAACAATTTATAAAGCAGGTGTGACCCAGCCCAGGACATGTCACATGCAGCCGTGCGATTACATTATCCCCCTCTTTGGGTGGAGACCCCTTGAGCTGCATAAACCTGTACAAAAGTAGAGGGGAAATAGAACAATCAAATGACCATTCAATATACACATACATATGAACCAATATTGCGTGCAACCGAGCAGTACCAGATCGCAATCATTCTGCAGATCCAGCACATGGGGAAACTCCACCTCCACCTGACTTAGCTCTGGGGGTAGTACAAACCCGTACTGACACCATTTGTACAGAGCTGAGATCCAGAGAAGTTAAGAAGTGAAGAGAAGAGATATAGGGATCATCCAAAGTGACACCGTCATCCATATCTTCACTTCCAGAATATCCGGCATCTGCCAATCAAATCATACTGTTGTATCTTCCACCAAGCATAGGTCATCATCGGGATTCCTCAAAGTAAGCTTAATTCAATCCCCAATTGAAGTTTGTTGTGTCATGACTCTTCGGCATCAATGGTGGCTTCTGCTTGCTGCTCATCACCATTGCCATTGCCATTGCCATTGCTGATACCATCTCCATCACCATCGTCATCAGCCATTGCATCGGGACATCACACATGTCACCATCCCAGTGACCGGTCATACTCACCATGCTTTTAATTGCACTTCGACTCAAGCTCTCCCAATTCCTAATGAAATCCGCAGGCCAAGCCCATCAGTAATCATTGTGGTTGCTTTGGAAACAGTTTTGGTATTCATATTCACGCTCTGTCGGCACTGATCAAGTGTGCTTGACTTCTCAGCATATATTCCAGTGTCTGCTCTCGGTATCATAGCTGTTGGTGATGGTGAAATATATATCACCTTGTATATATCTTGTAAGCTTCGCATAAAGTGATCATTCCTACCTTGTAATGTCCAGTGTGTTTGTGCTCTCCAGACCCTCGTGCATTGCTTTATAGGCCAGCCCCGATATCCCAGAACATCTCTTGTAGCCAGTAAATTGCACCACATCTCTGTACTTGTCTGTAGCTGTATTCATACTATGTCTCCATCCGCCAAGCAGGCTGATGGGCCTCCAGTCTGGTCATTCGGCATTCAGTTCGGTAAGCCATTTGGTAAACATCCCATTTCGTGCCTTTGGTAGTGGACTCCCAATAATGCTCTTATTCGTTTCCAACATTGAGTCTATGGGCAATGATCTTGGTCGCTGTGAAATCTCCGTGATGATCGCTTCGTAGTTATCTCAACTGTTTCACAATGGCATTCGGTGACTGTCCCTCACGACTGCATTTGGGAGACTATTTGGTTCATTCAGAGATCATTTTCAGTCTCGTTCGGAACTGCTTGGGTAAATGTAATTACACGCATTCGGCATTGATTGAACTCACTTGTTCACAGCGTCAACTCCCCAGTGCTCTCATGGTCATACCGATCATCATCCAAGTGGGTGCACTTATACATACACTCGACCTCCGCTCTGTGCTTGGTGCACTTATCATCTCGAATTGCTGGGTGCACTCACCAGGTAACCTCCGTGTATGCTTTCCGCTGTTTCTCCACCTGTGCTTGGTGTCACTGGTCGGGGTATGCATATCATCATTTTCTCAATTCACTTGTTGTTTCGTTTCCAGGTGCACTGTTAACTCTGCCTCATGTATCCTTCTTAACAGGTGGTAATCTCTTCCAAGGTATGCTCATCAACTAATCTCCTGCTGCAATTCTCTGCCAGTAAGTGAACTCCAAGGTGCTTCCTCTCAGCACTTCCGGTACGGCGATTGCTTGCAGTAGGGGTTGATTTTGATTCTGGTACAATCTTCCGCTTCTCTACATCCTAGCACTGCGGATGACTAATCCATCAAAGTTTCTTCGGGTGCCATATTGGTTGGTCAGGCATCGTTCTGAAGTTGATGTTCGGTAGCAGCTGGTTATCCCGGGATTTTAAAGACTGTGTTGGGATCGCAAAGACTGAGTTGGGATCTCATTGAGCATTGTAACTTGGCCATGCGGCTTCTTGATTCATCTATAGATGCATTTGCCATCACTTCCCTGCATGCACTGTTCGCTGTTGTCAGAGTGAAATTGTTGCTTCTTCTCCTTGTGCACTTGCCGCCGCCAGCCTTCCGTATTGGTGAATACATTCCACAGGGCTTCATTCCTGCTCTTCTGGTACAGTAATTGTTCGCTGTGGGGTGTGTTGCATATCCAGAACTGTCATGGCCCTCTTTAACAATCGTTGCACCACTGACCGCTTATGTCATACTGCTTCAATCTGTACAGTATATGCATTGTAGGTGTGTGACTGGGGATTACCAAAGTAGAGTTGGGATTTCTTTCGATATTGTATTCGGCATTGAGAATCAGACATGTAGCTGCATTAATCAACATGGGTGAATAATAGTCTGAATAGTGCTCTGTATCATTCTTCGTGCAGCCATGACACAAGTTATTCATATGTCCACATATCTGTGTTCCAGTATAGCTTAGTAGTTTGATATCAAAGTCATGATCTCGAAAATGGTATTACTTCACATAACCTCCATATCTTCAGAACTGGGAAGAAGATTGACTGTCATCCATCTCCCATGATACCTCTCGTGAAAACGATCTCCAGTCATCCACATCCAGTGACCTATCCATATCCGGTTGGGATCAAGATTATGCCGTGATCCATCTCTGGTCAGATTTGATGTCTTGTCATCCACCCATACTTATTCATAATCCATCTCCGGATGGGATCCAGCTCTTGTCATCCATCTTCAGTCACAATCCATCTGGTCGCAATCGTGCTCTGTTTAGCCATACATTTCCACCCTATGTGTAATTGCACTCATATGGGCCGCAATCCGTGACTGCTCCTGTAGCTCTCTCAGCACTATGAAGGACATATGTACTAACTTCCATAATGTTCACCTTCGATTGACTCTTTATCACAGTACCATTATCCATCCCATGACATCTCATCCATCTTAAGAAAATACCCACACATTGATCTGTCGACGTGTCATGGGATCTTGAAGTCCAAATCCAAATCCACGATCCGGCTCTTGAGCATGTGATCTGATTCCATGCAATTGAAGAAATACTGCACCACTCCACTCAACTCCTAAAAGTGGTATATCCACCCATATGGCATATCGCAGCTGTGCTCCGAGTCGATTGCATGGTCCATTGATTGATTCGGCACGAATATCCACACTTTGGCTTTACTAAAACCTCCATGAAATCTCCGTATGTTGCTGGGATACTGCCTCCATCATGTGTATCCATCATCTGCGTCATTGTGCCTGGTCAATCAACAAAGGTTAGTTCTCAATTCATAACAGATATGAAGCGGTAATGAGGAAAATCAAGGAGGCCGGAAATAGAATGGTTTGCTACAATGGGGCTAAGCCCCAGCATCAAGTTCCTCCCTTCGGATTCCAGAGTGCCGACCAGATATACACAAGTATACAATTGAGTGCCTCTGTCTGGCCGCTGCCGCCACTGCTCTCTGCTCACCCATCTAGTGCCTGGGGACTATCTCCCTCACCATCAGCGGTGCCTTCCACAGTTACTCCCTGCAGCCCTGTACTATCTCCCACATTTAGGAAGAATGTCCAAACGACCTGCTCACTGGCCTGTAGATCATCAATTGTAGTAGCTCCAAGTGTTTGATTATGTGAAGTACAGCCGCCTGCAGAATGCGCCGCCTCCCTAGCCGTGATCCAGCAACATTCCTGGCGAATTCATAATGGCATGCCCAGTCCACTGCCACCTCTTCCGCTCACCCGGTGGTTGCAGAGCCAACAGTCAAATTGTTTGCATGTTGACACCAGGATTCCTGACCTGGTTCCAAGGCAACTCCTATCAGTCTCCACCTCGCACAGTGTATCCACCTCAGCAACAGCCCTACATTCCGTCAGAAATACCTGGCTGTTCCGGACAGATCTGACGGCCCTGACGGAACCTCGTACCCTGTGACGGACAAATACATGCTCCCCGTAACCCAGGCGACTGGTGGCTTGGCATACTCACCACATTTGCTTTGCGCCCGAAATGCGGTGACATATACGCTCCATCAGAACGACACGTGTGTTACACTCTTCGCAGGGGGTGCCATTATACTGTCACCAATTACACGACCCTTGACAATGTTCATGCCTTTCTGACGCCGAGTGCCACATTTCACTTCTCCGCTATTGCTATATATTGGATGCCGCACTCTCCCCAGATATGTTTAGCTTTCGGATCATGTGACATATTGCAATACAGTCTCCGCTTCGGATACATTGCTTGCCGTTGCATTTGCTTCACTATTATCATATTTTGCAGGTCTCAAATATACTGTCCAATCTTCACACTCTCTAGTACTATACCATCAGTCTTCCACATTCTGCGTTGATCCATCATCTGCTTGCAATGCTTCTTCCTCCTCATCCCCATCCACATCGTTGCAATCATCGCCAACCATGCCAGTCGACAGCACTGCTACCCAGGTCAAACCTCTCGTGTTCAGTCGCAGCCCTTCATTGCCAGCGGGCGGTGGGGATGGCATCTCACTCGTCGCTTTCGTCACCTTCAACTTCGTAATCCCTGCTGCCCCCTGGCATCCCGAGATGTAATGTGTCATCACTGCAATTGTTGTCTATCGGGATGTTTGGGTCAGTGCTTCCGATCTCAGGCTCCTCAAGTACCACTTCGGAGGTCAAATAGTCAAGAAGAATTGCATTCTCATCACACGCTGCTTCCACGATGATGATTACAGCAGGCGTTGCAGTCACCCCCTGTTGGATCTGACCCTTGAATATAGGAAGAGTCTTATTATACACCCTCTGTTGGTAGCTCTCTGGTAGTGTGTTCTAGGTATTCCTCACGAATGTATATGTGTATGTGATGCCAGGCGAGGTTCACGACTTGTGACCCATTTTAGCGCAGCAGGATGCGTTCTTATCACCATCATTCTTGTAGTTGAAGTAGTTCGAGTGATCAGGTCTGTCCGCTGTCAGCTTTGACTTGGAAGCTTTCGGATGAACACCTGTGTTCTTTTGCCACTCCAAGAGAGCATGGCGATACGCGGTGCAGGTATACATGATCAGTGGCAAGGGTATATGAGCATCCTTGTGGTCAATCCTCGAATTATGAAATCCATTAGCATACTTACTGAGGATATTCGCCCTATGATACAACTTGATATCGATACACCCGGTAATTATTCCCCCCAGAAAGTAGATTGGACGCTGGCCATTCATTAGCAGCTTTTGACTTTCTCTGCGTTAGATTCATACTGTGTACACCCCCTTCCACATGCTCTGCTACAGGAAAAAGATACTTATTGTCTCGTGTAAATGAATCAATGAATTCCAAACGCTCTTCGTCGGATTCAAAGTGGTGGAGATCCTAATGCTATGCTATGTTGTTGCTCAATAAATGAATAGAATGGGATTAAACCTTAACGACTTGTGCTCGAACCTGGTACCAGTTTGAGTGTGTAATATCCAACATCGGCCGTTGCTTCAGCATACCTCTTTGAAGAGCTCCTGTGTGCGTGCCTCAAATGCTATCGATTGAATGTTGTTTTGCTGCATAGCGGTGTTCCAGTACTTGCCGATTATCTGCAAGTGTGACGCTTCAGCTGATGCTTTTGCAATGCGTCGCGTTGCATAACTTACCATCTCCAAGTTGCTTGCACTCATGAATGGCTTTAAGTTCCACATGAACAGCTCCAGGGGTCTACCCATTGCGAAGGCAAGACACGTCATGTCGGAGTGACCAAATCGATAGATGCTGCGACTGCCGGAGACCACTGATCGAGGTGTAGACACCGCTTGCAGTTGCAATTGCCACTGCCTCTGTCTCTGATTCGTTTCTGTAGCTCGTGTTCGCAGTCGATTTGTAATGATTGCGCTGTCTTCTAGATCAGGGATGGGGGTAGGCAGGTTTTCAAGACCTCTGAGAGGAGTGGGAGTGCTATAAATGCCGGAGATGGGGTTTGATACAATGCGACATGTTGAGACCGTCTGTGAGGTTCCTGCAAGTGCTGGTGTGCAATGACTCCATGTACCCGGCATGGTAGTTGTGGTATTGATTGACAGTCGCTGTGTATTGGATAGGGTGGAAGTCACATGTTGAGTGATATCTGCAATTTGAGAATGGTTCAGCAAAGATGAGGGGGTAGGGTTCTGACCTTGGATTTTAGAGACTACAGAACACCCGCCTTGAGAGGAATCCCTCTTGGCAGCCAGTATGGTAATGTGACTCTTACCAGGGGGAAGTTGAGAATTCCCCAAACGCCAATGCATTTGTTGATTCTGATAATAAGCAACACTTCAAACATTTTGTACCACCTGAGTCATGTCAGTGTCAGGGCATTGGGAAGACATAGTCCAATAGAAATGTTGGACGATAAGAATGTAGAAATAATTTACTCTGCATCCATTTGCAATGGCAGGCGAGGTAGACTTTTATTTCAGCAACCAGGGAGTGATTCAACACAAGTGGGAGGTGGCGTGTAGACAGCGCTAGACTCTGAACTGTGACTATACTCTGGGACGAGATCCCTTGAAGAGCATTCAATTATGGGGTTAACTCCCATCATATTGAACTCAGATTAAACTCAGCATTGATATTCACTGTTACAGCAACGTGTGAAGGTCTATTTGCACCACTTGAAGGGTGTTTATGCCTTCTTAGCACGGTTATCATAGTGTTGCACTCATTCAGGGCACAATATTTGGAACCATCAATTGTGTATATCTTCAGCTTCCCAGTGGACATCCCGCTTTGGCAGAGCTAAAAGCATCACAATGCGAATAATGACGTATTCTGTATCCTATGACATTAGTTGCATGTGCTGCTTCCACCGCTAGGCCTGTTGGTAGCCATGTTGCATGGTTGCACAGTTGTGACAACCTGAGAACTACTCCGTTTGCTCTAATATGCAGGAAGTCTGAGGAGAGAAAGTGTTGTGTGATGGAACAGCAATGCCCGGCATCGTAAACTTTCCTCACCGCGAGTGCTAACTCTTGTCTCGTTGGTTCTCATTCATGAGGTGCCTAATCGTTGTGCACGATGAAGGCTGAGCTGTTGTGTGTTTGTTAACAAACAAATTGCAGGATATGAATCAAAATTACGATATCTCACAAGTTGAACCAAGAATTCGCCGGAACTCGAGTATATATATATATCCCTGCTTCCTGCCTACACATCCATTCTCTTTTCCTTCCATATTAAACACCCCGCCAGCATCCTGAACTATCTCGACATAGGGTGACTGGGGCAAAACAACCTCTCCCATTCCGAAACACACCCAATAACCTACATAACTTTGTATGTTGCCTCTGGGCTTCCTTCGGCTTCCTGCAACTGTATCATGATGCTAATGCCTCGGATGTAGATTGATTTTCCACTCACAGCGATGGCACCAATGGCCAGCCGCAAAGGAAAGGGCAAGCCAACTGCTAGGGCAAAATTGCCAACATAGGTAATAAATCGACATCAGTTGTTGGATCGGGACCATATTAAGTGATTCATCCCGGAATCCATTGGTGGACTCATAGGGATATACACTGTTTGCGGCATCAAGGATGTGAGGGCATGGGACCTCATATATAATATAATATTTCTTCACCCAGTCATGACTTTCCACTTTGCACAATTCCAGCTGATATGGCCGCACTGCAGGAGCAGAAGTTCACCGTTTTGGGAGTGATGGGCAACCTTCCAAGCATAGATCGGGCAAATGATTGACAAAACCAGCAACCAAATGAACTATTGGAGGTGGGACAACCTGTGTGCCTCCGGGGATCCAGTCGATTGCTGCACTCCGGAAATGACCAGCTGTGGGAATATTCAACGCACTCGCGAGCAGTTCTCTTTATATGATAGCAGTGATCTCAGGGTAATGATTGAGCTTCCAAACTGCCGGCAGTACAAACCAGGCGACATCCACCCTGTTGGACAACTGAATTGGGATGACATAATCAACGAGGAGAATGATGATGAGAACTGCGCAGATCCCGAAGCACTGAGCAGTGGAAGAAGCCGTCCTGGTGATGGCGATGACAATGACAATGGCGAGGGTGAGGAGGACACCCAGGGCAGTGAGAAAGTGACTGGGAATGGGAAGGGAACAACAGAGGGGCAGGGGAACGGGAAGGTGACTGAGCATGGGAAGGGAAATAGGAAGGGGAAGCCGAAAACAACGGGGGAAGGGAATGGGAAGAGCAAGGGAAATAGTAAAGGGAAAGATAGTGTTACACAAACCCCAGGGGGAAATAATATCTCTCTTGCCATTGCTATGAAGTTGAAGAGGGAAATCCATGAGGCAGACTCTGACATGGAGGGCTGACTGGAGTGGGATATTTATAGTTGGTTGCATCGCCCACCGTGGGTATTTCCTCTGATGATGATACCGACTGTACCAAGGAGTCAGACAGCAAATATTACTCACAACATGATTCTGATGTGGATATGCGCATGGAGGATGATGTGTAGGCAGCGTTCCGCCTTGATTTGGCTGGCGATGTGGATAACGAATGGAATGGCGACGATGAGGAAGAGCAAGATCATGAGGAGCAAGATGCGGAGGAGGAGGATGAGAATGAGGAGGAGGATGAGAATGACAATGATGGCACAGAACCTCAGATGTTTCGCGAGGGTGAGATTGTTAATTCATCTGCCGACGATGTAGATCCCATTGTAGATGATGTGCCAATTGTGCAATGTGAGCACGGTCAGATAATGGGCAACCACACCACATGGCCACAACCTCTCACGCCTGCCACAGGGCCACAAACCCCAGAGCCTCGCCCACTACCACGAACTCTAGAGACTGATCCCCATGGTGGGCTGCAGTTTGTATGGGTTGTGACGCCACGAAGATCTCTCCCAGTGGTGCCAGACATGCAAGAAGCTGAGGCAGCCGGGAATACCGTCAAATTGAATGTGGATCAGCAGCTGCACGGCAATTTGGCTGATGGCGCCAGTCCCCCCGATGTCCCTCTCCCCGATAACTCTCTCCACGATCCCTCTCTCCCCAATGTCCCTCTCCCCAATGTTCCTCTCCCCAATGTCCTCTCCCCAATGTCCCTCTCCCTGAGGTGCTCCCGGATGGCTAGGTAGGCAAGGAGGGCACCAGTCTTCACATTTCTGAGGAGGCGGTGGTCGTTGCGTTCGGGTTAGGGTCTGGTTCTGGTCATGTTCATTGCCTTTGATCTAATCGATTTATTTCAGGCATTGATTATTACACGCGTCGCGAGGTTTTTGAATCGCTCAGGATTTATTTCATATCTAGGTTTTGTATTGGTTTGATTTTATTGATAGGATTATGGGACATCGCGCATGCAGCATTTTTGCAACTCCTGGCGTGTAAGGAACCTCCTTGTGATGGTTTTGAGGCTCGATGAATCTCTCAAGTTAGCTGAAAGTATCATGTACTAACACCCGCACCAGGCTGCTCAGGCCCTGCAACAAAGTTCGTCCATTTCTACAGTGTATACTCCACTCCTTGTGTGTTGTCGACGATGTCAGAGAAGACCCTTTTCCTTCGCGCCGAATTTTGATGCCGAAAAATGTCCACCTCAAACAGCTGGCCACTTCAACATATCACATTACACAGTCCTGAACACTTTCAAGTAGCATGCCCGGAGAATCTGGCTCTTCGCAGCGTTTCCCAACTCATTGAACCTGCTCAGCATCTTGAATTCAAAGCTAGCCAAGATTCAGTCAAGCGCTTGGACGCGTTTCCCTACCTCGAACACATTGATAACATTTGCAGAGTCATAGTCTCAACCACCGCCACCTCCTCTGCCATGGACGAAAACATCTGCTGGCACTGGAGCTCCACTGAGTGATTACATTGCTGAGCCATGGGAATGCGACATGCAGGGTTCCCTTGAGACGAACGTACAAAACAATCCATACTACCTGTTCGCGATGCTTGCAGAGTACAAATATATCTACTGTGAAATCCAGAAGCAGGGCATGAAGACGTACAATGACAACGTACTGAAGGAAGAAAACATCACTCTGCGCTTCCCATGCTTCAAGAATGGGAATGGCGTCCAGAAGCTTGTGGCTAGCATGCCAAATGATCAGGCTCTTGGGGAGTGGGAACTACACACTCATGACGATATGACACGGAATGACAATCACCAACCCCCTATCAAATGCTGGAGTCGAGACATCAGCACAAGCATGAGATGGTTGATGCGGCAGCCAGCCAGCGCCGAGCATCTCATATAGGCCCCTTAGCATGGCTTTAACAGGGATACCCCACTGAAACGCCTCTATACCGAAATGCACACTTCCGACTGGTGGTGGGAGACACAAGTAAGGAAAGATACTCGTGGATAATAATGTTCTAATCGAAGTTGAATCAATGCTCAGAGTGGGAGATACACTGGTTCCCTTGATTAGTGTTAGCAACGGTTCTGGACCGTCACTTCTGGTCCTGGTCCGGGTTGGAACCGAACCGGTGCCAGATTGGCGGTCCAGGTTGTCAATCAACCCGAACTGTTGATTCAGGTACTGTTCCATCGACATCTCCCTACCTGTCTGAATCGGGTCGGTTCTCAGCAGGTTGTACAGCAGGTCCATTTGGAAGTACATATAACATGCTTGCCTTTGCGATTTGATAATAGTAGTCAATCAAAATCGATTATTCGACATCCAGGAATCACATTTTGCATGTTTTGCATGTTGCGACATTGACAATATTTTAATTCATGTTTTTCTTTTAATGATTTGTATTTTTGACCATGGAGGAGGTCAATATTTCAATGATAAGCTCAAAAATCCATGCGATGCCTTCATTACCCGATCTGCGTCACCAGAAATTGATGACCCCCAGTTGACGCTTGGTTGATGGATATTGTTAGAATGGCGCCGTGACCATGTCACTTTCTCTTTTGCGCTTACTGGGTGGCAATCCATCGGTTATTAATAGCAGCGAGCAAATCCCTTACCAATTACCTTATTTCCAAGACTAGAAATTGTCGAGGCTCCATCGACGGTTGAGGTGTAGCGGCATCGACACAGACCATATTGCCTATAAAGGCTGCCAATACTTTGATTATGAGTAAATGCCGTAGCACAGCCCTTGGATTATGCAACATGCAACACACAAAATTGTTGACGCTCTGTTGACGCTCATTTTTAGACTGGGGCTGTAAGCATGTCGTATTCTCTTTTGCTCATAACGGCTGCCAATTCGTTGATTATGGTTAAATATCATGGCAGTGCCCTTGGATTATACAAGATGCAACTCCCAAAATCGTTGACACTGTGTTGACACTCTGTTGACACTGTGTTGATGCTCTGTCGACGCTCTGTTGACGCTCCTTCTGAGGTGTAGCAGTATCGACAAACACGATATTGCCAATAACGGCTGCCAAAACTTCGATCATGGGTAAATGCCATACCACAGCCCTAAGATTATACAAGATGCAACACCCGAAATCGTTGACGCTCTGTTGACACTTATTTTCAGACTGGGGATGTGACCATGTCGCAATCTCTTTTGCTCATAATGGCTGCCATTACGTTGATTATAGATAACAGCCAGCAAATCGCTTTCCAATTGACTTACTTACAAGACCAACAATTGTTGATGCTCCGTTGACCCTCATTTTCAGAATGCGGCTGTTATCTTGTAGCTTTCTCTTTTTCCTATAAAGGCTGCCAATACATTGATTATGGATAACAGAGAGCAAATCACTTTCCAATTAACTTACTTACATGACAAAAAATCTTTGACGTTCCGTTGACACTCTGTATCACGATGTGGCTGTTACCATAATGCGGTCTCTTTTGTCTATAAAGGTTGCCAATCTGTTGATTATGAATAACAGTGAGCAAATCACTTTCGAATTAACTTACTTACACAACGAAAAATCGTTGACGCTCTGTTGACGCTAAGTATCACAATGTAGCTGTTACCGTATCGTGGTCTCCATTGCCTATGAAGGTTGCCAATCTGCTGATTACGAATGACAGCGAGCAAATTACTTCCCAATTAAGTTTCTTACAAGTTCAAAAATCATTGACGCTCCATTGACGCTCATTTTGAAAATGGGGTTGTTACCATGTCGCTTTCTCTTTCGGCTATACAGGCTGCCAATACTTTGGTTATGCATAACTGCGAGCAAATCGCATCCTAATGAACATATATACAAAACCAAAAATTGAAGTCACTCCGTTGACTCTCATTTTCGGCATTGGACTGTATCCATGTCGCTTTTTGTTTTGCCTATCAAGGCAGCAAATACATGTGTTATGAATAACATCATGCCACTCACTTTCCAATTAACTTACTTACAAGTCCAAAAGTCGTAGATGCTCCATTCACACTCACAATAAACATGTCCTAATTGTTCTTTTATGGATAATAATTTTGTACAAACAATCATATAATCATTATTGACAGCCAATGTATAATTTGTATCAATAGTTAGTGGCATGCACAAGCTTTGTGGCGTATCAATTTCTGATTAACTGAAGCACATGCTCTCTGAGCGATGGATAACGTAGCGCTGTGACATTCCAGCGCTTTCAGCTGGCAATTCACTGAATGTATATCCTTACACTAATTTTTCTTTAATATAGCCCAACTTGCTCACTTTGCCATATCCAGTTCGATCTCCTTGATTTCCATTACCTACCATAAGCGATTTTCAAAATGCTGACTATGTGCAACCTGTCTGAAGTCGGAGTGATATAGTTGAATGTATGGATGAATGCAACATGATGGTGGTCATTCATACAGATTCACATTGCGCATTGACCACTCCTTCTATGACTCGTGTGCCATCACTTAGTGAAACTTTGTTAGTAAATTTTATCTCCAGTTTAAATTGCGCATTCTCACTCATCTGTAAGAGGCAGGGCGATATCGCATTGATCAATTGTCAATCAACTCGGTTTGGAGTCTAGAACATTCGTATGGCCGGTATGACCCTTGCACATGCACAGACGAATTGTCATGTCTCACTATGTAGTCACTGAAATCAAAAAAATTCTGCCATGTAACAAGATCGATACACCAATCACGTTTTGCGGAGATATGTCGTCAGTAATCACATATTCTGCAGGTAGTGTACAGATGACCTACGAACCAATACAATATGTTCATCTGAATCCACTTCCTGTATGCTAAGTAGGTTGGGAGGAAATATGCAGGGGTAATAGCTTGGGGCTTAATAGGCTTCGATTTCTTAATCGGTGACAAATTGGGTATTGCAACTGTTGTGAGAGCCGATATGCATATGTGAGATGGAGGTTTCCCGTACGTTAATCCCATATGGCTACTTTATGCTCGTGATGTTCCTTGTGGCATTGCGATTTTCGGCTGACACTATCATGTATCTCCATCAGCTCTCCAAATGTTGTCGGCGCCGTCGCCGGTGCAAACTGATGTATTTCTGGCTTAATGACTGCCTTCACTATCAATATGGCTGTTCTGGACCTCATATCTTACTAATGATGCAAGACAAAGAATGGTTCACACTCAACTTCAGGATGTAGCAGGGAGTATGTCTCTCCTTGTTTTGATTATAAAGGCAGCCAATAAAACAAATAAAGAGAATGATGTACTAAAGTTGATATTTTGCACATAACAGTAACATATCTGACTGCGACCATAAATAGATACACCTGAAAGCGAGAACCGGAGATTGGAACCGACGGGTCAAGCCCTACCCGGCACAACCTGTGGGTTGACGGGTATGGGTACGGGTGTGGCCCACCAAAAAGCGCTGGGTCGGGTGTTTGGACGGGTCTGGAACCGAACCGAACCTTTTTCAGGTCCAAACCCAGACTGCTGGTGGGTTACCCGGACCCGTTGCTAACACTAGCCTTGTTCCTAATGTCCGACGGAACACATCTCTCTGATTTTGCTGGCGACAAGATTGAGTGGTCTGTAAATATGACAATTGGCAATTGATCTTCGGAGATCTGCCAGATGCCTTCAACGCACAGAGTTATAATGGTCACTCTCCTGCCGATCCCATCAAGATCCGCAATGATCCTCCAAAGCAGCAGGGTGAGCAGTGGCAAGCGAACCGAGAGGTGATGAACGAAGTACTCTGGCGGTTACTCCAGCCTCTCACATTTATACTAAATCCGTGCGCCGAGAGCGGGTATTAAGACATTCTCCGTGCTGATGGCAACTTCAGGCTTTGCAAACTGGTTTTAGCAACATGGCTTGCAGATTGCCCAGTGTATAGAGACCTTCATCATCTCGAGTGGCATGTCTGTTTTTGGTGCGAGTGTCCAAAGGATGAACTTGGAGATTATGTCCCTCCTGACAAGCAACACCCTTGACGTGATCACAACTGATATAGAACCCTCAGCAATATCAACACCAAGTCAGCAGATCCCGAAATCTCATCATGTTATGTTCACCAAGCATCCAATGTGTTTCACCATATTCAGTGTATCATGAGTGACCTCCCAAAGCCCGACCTCCTCCATATGAACCAGATCGGCATGCTTGACCACCTCCAGAAGTGGATTTTCCACTTCATGAAGACCCACGAGTGACTCGACAAGTACAATGCTATATGGTTATCCATGCCTGCTTACCACGACCTCACACCAAAAAATACAGCGCATGAAGAAGTTTCTCAATGGAATAGAAAGGAGATGAAGAAAATGAGCTGGTACCTGCTTAGAGTTGTAACCCAGGCTCTACGAGGCGGAAGCCCAGCTAAGCGTCGCATATTCCATCACGCAATTGATTTCACACAAGCATTGTTAGAATGTTTTATGTATGCTCGATGTAAATGTCACGATGATGCAACAATGCATTACAAGGAGGATGCCTTGCATTGTTTTCACACCTTCAAAGATGTTTTCTTACTCGAACCAGCCAGCAAAAAGGTGAAAGCTAAAGCTAATGCCCTTAGAACAGAACTTTTGAAGAAGCAAAAGGTAGTCGATGAAACAAATGCTGACACTTGGACACTGTCCATGGATCGGCGCGAACCAAACACCTAGTGGGAACATATCAGCTACAAAATAGATGATTCCAAGGAGTTAGACGCCGACATCAACTTTCCAGATATCCACTGGATGTCTCATTGGGTCATACAGATTTGTTGATCCGGAGCCTTGCAACAATATTCTGCCAAAAGTCAGGAACGAGCACATAAAATGAACCTCAAGGACGGATGGAATGTCTGCAATCACAAGCTCAACTCCCTGCCACAAGTAATCACCACTCAACATTGAATTCTCTGCTTCGGAATCAGACAGCTCAAACTCCAAGCCCTCTCGCAGCGTCGGGAGAACAGTGCCGATGCCTGCACGGTCCTCCCTTCCAGTGCTGATCTGGAGGCCCACCTGAGCTCCCAGTCATAAGCACAGCCCGAATTTCTGGGACCCCAAAACCAGCATAATGGAAAGTATGCTGATGCTATTATCAAAGACTTCAGCAGATTACTCGACATTATGCAAGATGTAACACACCGCGTGTCAATATACAGCAGCAAGTGGGACTTTATCCAGCATAACAGTTGTAAGAAGACGTATATACGGAATGAACAACTGCACGCATTGAAGCTCGGTATTATCCATGGTATTGGGGTTCACATTGAGGCTTTAGAAAATGAACCCAAATCTCTGATGTGTCGAAGCACACGAAGCCAGAGCTGGTGCAGTGGGGATTGAGCAAACCACTGGGTGTGGGTAATGCAACACCCGGGGAGGTGTTATGCAGCCCTGAATGGGTGTTTCCTGTGGCACTTGCAACGACTATTCAAAATCAAGCTTCTAGACGAGGATGGCACTTTTGTTTGATACAGGTTAGCCCTAGCGCTCTCCACAATACCTGAAAACTCGACTAACTTGGATCCTGTCTCGAAATTTGGACAAGTGTGAACCGCACCGGCAGCAATCGCTATGCATGTTTTCTCCCTGGGAAACATTGTTGGCTGCGTGCATGTAATTCCAGCGATACCTACTACTAATAAGACAGGAGACAGACGAAATGAGTGATGGATTGTCAATAGCCACAGAGATCTGGAGACTTGGAACGATGTGTATAATTAGTGAAGAAAGAATTGCATTCTGCGCAAAGGTGAATGGAATGTGGGGAGAAATTGTCGCAGCGTCATGCATCGCATTGGAATCCTGACGCAAGCACATACCCAATGAACCCATTCTGACCTACGGTCACAGATGGCCACAACACCAGAGTGTTCAGTCAGAATAGGAGACCAACAGAGCAGGAAGAAACGGCAAAACTGCGATTGGAGGGCGATATGCAACACGACGCATGGTATTGACATTGGGTGGGGAGGAATCTGCCACCGGGGTATCTCCAACGGTTCAGATGGAGTGCGTCCACGCTGACTGAGCCAGTCCGGCCTGACAGAGCCATTCTGCACAGATGGAAAAACAATTGGCTGATGAAAGCTCTTGCATCTACACAATCATTTCACATAGCTGAAATTCTCCTTCCTGCAGAGAATTTCTTTGAATCTCATCCTCCTTCACCCATGCTCCATTTATTGTACAAGTTTCCGGTTAATCAATTACACTGTACACTAGATGTACACTTGCATACTGTCTCTCTTCATTCCACTACTCTATCTGCAATGTTCCCCTATGGAATCTATAGCTAACACGGTGAGCAATAACTGCTTACAGAATTATTAGCAAGTACACTGTGAGAGAGCACCCATATTCATGAAGATAGGAAATTATCTTGTCTCTCCAATGTTTGACTTCCAACTGAATCAAAGTCTATTATTGGTGAGATGACTATTTTCCATAATTTTATTCATTGTATGAATGAAGTGACAATGGAGACAACCTTCCTGGAATTAGCCATCACACAAGTGAACACTCTGATGAGAGTACTTGATGATCAGACATCTAAGAAGATGATTTGAATCTCCAAAGTGAGGTTTAGCTTCAAGGCCAGGCATGCTGGGATAAGATATTTCAACCTACAAGGTTGCCACTGGTAATGGACTGGAGCCATACCAATACTGTCATAATACACCCTAAAGTTTCCCACTTCAGGAAAACAGCTGGGGCTATGGCATCCCCATTGCTCAAATGCCAAAGTTTTCCCTCAACAGATGTTGGGATTCTAACCTTTGCCCTACTCTGGTACTCCCAATACCAGAGTCCAATAGAAACCACTATGTTGTACAACTGAGAGCTGATGGAGATTGCAATACTCCCCAAAACTGAAGGGTGATATTGAAGAGTGCAAAACTATTCTTGGATGCAATTATATTTGTGAAGACCTCTTACCCAATATTATTAGGTGTGATATTCTCAGTGGTTGATGCAACCTGGAAACCGGGAATTAAAGCTCGGGACCATGAACAGGTCAAAGCAGGTACTCGTACTGGTATGTCATTCGTATATAAAGTGCCTGGGATATTCTCTCTGAGTATAGATTCACAAATTCAATAACCTGTTAACATTGTATTCCATTCAATGCTTTTTATTTAGAGCTACAATATTGACTGTGCCAGATAATATTCCAAGTTGAAACTGAATATTACTAGCATTTAGAGATGATTGTCAGAAAGAGCTCATCACACTGCTGTCTGTAGGTACCAGTTATATCGACACTCTGAAAGTAAGCTTTGGATGAAGGATAAGGAGCATCTTTCAAATAATGCCTACTTCTCAAAGGTCAAACAATATAAGATGTTATTGTCTACCCTAACTGAAATGCTGGATGTAATTTACCAATAATTTTTCCTTACTGCCAATAGCTTGGGGTGCCATCCTTGCACATCACAGTGCATTCAGTCTATCATACTCAAACTTTAGGGCTGCCAGTATTGGCAAAAGGTAAAATCATCTAGAAGTCACATCGATACCTCCTAGATACTTCTGTCCATCTAGGCTATTCGTCTATGCAATTCCAGATACTCCCAAACCTCCTGGAAGCAATTCAAAGTGATATCTGACCCAGTAAAATCATTTTCAAATACTACCAAAAGCACCACCAAGGGTGGAGGAAAATTTATAATTCCATCCAATTTGATTGATTGGATAGTCAAATTTGGGTATGACTGAGACCATTTCACAGGTCTGTGACAGATACTGAACTTGGTGCTGTATTCTTACAGCAGTGGTTTATAGGATCCCAGGCAACATAACCACAATCCATTCTATCTATCCTATTTGTCTTTGTGAGATATTGGTATATTACATTCATATCAAGATTTACAATATAATCAAATTGTCCATATTATCTAGCTCAGTGTGTCAATATATAATCATACTGTCAATCCGGCTACAGATTCTACTCATGCAAAATCTAAGAATCACCTTAACACAGCAATTGAACAAATTTAAATATGCAATGCAAGGGTATAATCGAGTAAACACAAAAATACACATGACGCTTGAGATAATGCAAGTTTGAAGATGTACTTGGAGAGAGTGCTTGAGTGAGTGTGCACAGTCAGTTGGACACCAGTATGATGTGAATATGCAATTGATGTTTGAAGGGATGCAGAAATACACATTGAGGCCATTATCCAGAAGTTTTGGAAATGAACTTGTAGGCAGAGATCTAATGACATTTATGATGCACTTGGAGAAGGTAATGGGGTAAACTTAGGATTGTACATCGGTGGAATTACCACATGAGAATGGAGCTGTCCTAGAGGTGAATCTATCCTCAGGAGAGGGATGGGGAGAGAGATGTAAATGGAGCTGAGATACTATTTATTGGTTAACTTATAATTGTGGGATTGTACAAGGTTTGGTATAATAATGTATTCTGAGAGAGCAGAAATTAGAGAAAAGGAGCTGGCTGTGAGTGAGAATTAGTTGATTGTGAGTTAATACTGTACCTGGTGAGACCTTAGGATAATTGCATTGGAATATAGAGTGGGATAACTTCACATTGTATTCCCCAGTAACAGTAGAGATTTCAATGAGAATGAGAGAGATGGGAGAAGGAATTAAAGGCCAATTAGGGAAGTCATCATGAGAAACTGGGACATAAAAGAATGTAATATCCAAGGCAATTTGCCATACCTAATATGACAGCTATAATACTCACGGTGGCAGGTAAGAATCCTGCTATAATGTATTCTGACTCCAATCAAGCAGGTGGTTCCCCAGATTGTCTACATCCCCTCATATCCTTTCATGTAATTTCCATCCTCATCCCCCCTTTCAAACTGTCTTGTCAATCAGTCTACCATCATGAGTGAACATGATGTTAGGTTATCCCTCTCTATCTCTCGATGCCATCATCATGTATTTATACCTATTATAGCATCCACCCAAGAATGATTTTCTTCCTGCCAGTCTCCCTTGATTTTCATAATTACAAGTTACATATTGAATGTATTTACAGACCCTAAGTGATCTCCCTGCAGTTCAACAGCCGCCAGCCAGCTTTCCATTAGTGCAAACAGATCGTCAACACTCATTACATTCCCACCATTGTAAGTTAACCATTATACAGAATCTTCTATCCCATTATGCCATCCTGCTAATTCACCTTCTTCTAATCCATTACCTTTATATACACCTCCAAGTCCACTCCATCACCACCTTTATTTACATCATTAAGTTTACTCAATCACTGCAACTAAGTTTTCTTGATCATAGTCTACAAGTCCATCTCCAATCTCACTTGATTACATCTTCCAATTGAATTTCAAATTTTACTCAAATACCATCTCCAACAGTATCTCTAAGTTTTATAAAACCCCACCTGTTGATGTATCTGTGAACTCTTTTGGTCACTCCTCCAAGAGAATTGTAAATATCACACAATCATGGCCTCGAAGTGCAGTTGTAAGTTGCATCAATCATTATGTCGTTTTGCACCATCAATTGCACTTACATACTATATGTGGCCAGTTCACATAAACTCTGTGATGGTTAATAGATATATGCATGCCAAGATGCAGAAATACATAAATACATGGATGAGAATATAACCTGAATATATAGGTTTAACATCATTTAATAATGTGTAGTAACTAAAATTTCTATGTATACCTGCAGCATTCCCAAAGAATATGACATTGTTCCAGACTGATTTTCAGCCATTTATCACACTTCTCTTCTTGTAGCCTGCATTTCTGGGTGATTTGAAATTTGTGACCTGCAATCCCAAGTGCTTCTAAGATTGTTGCCAGTTTTCCTATATTCCCACAAATGTGTCACCAGCACTTTCATGTACACAATGAAGCCACACAATCTGTCTAGTTAACTATAAGATTTGACCATTATAAGATACTGGGTTGAAAACTCCTATATACATTCAGTAGCTGTCAGTAATAGACATTCAGTTGGGCAATAGATATTAGCTATTCATTGTATGTTCTCTGCACATTCCATTGGACACAATAATATAGTAATGCTGTCTTCAGATAAATATCCAGACAAAGTTTGTTCTTCCCCAGTGATCAATTTGCTGTAGAAACTACTGCTCTCATCAACTATGCAATGGTGTACTGCTTTATGCACCCCAATATCAATACTTCTGTACTTGGTGAAATGCTACTCAATTCCTGGCAGTATTCAATAAACCAGATTGGCACTACTCTATTTCATTCAGCCCTCCTCCATCTCCTTCTGGGTGCCTCTTCTTGTTACAGTACTCCCCATCTTGACACTCCTCATGTTCTTGTGGTATATCGCTCTTTTACCAAAATATATCACATTGTTTGTCAAATTCCATTTTGATTTGCAGCTAGTTAAAACCTCATTATCTCTCTATTAGATAACACAAATCATGCCAACAGATAATTCAAAGCAATTTGAAGTGGTCATTAGCTCTAAATCATCTGCCATGATTCAAGAGCCTCCAGCAGTATTCGGTTGTTGACAAATGGGGTATTGCCAGTCATGATGGTGCTGGTAACATGACAGAGAGAGTGGATCATATTGACACTAGATTCAATCAATACCATTCAATCGCATAGTAGAAATATAGTATATGTGAATTTCCATTTTATTACTACATCTGTTACCTTATGGTTTGGCTTTTAAAGTATCCATGGAAGAAATAGAATAACAAAGAAGTTTTTAACTTATATGATCAAATTGAGAAGTTAATTGTATATATTAATTGATGTATTATATTCACTCCTCAGGGTAATACATTCTATATATACATAAGGAGAGTTTCAAACTATGTCTGCAGTTGTCCAAATAAAGATTTCTAATAGTCAGATGGGTTAAATAATTTGTTCAAAATCTCCACAGTGGTTGGTTGGTAGTTTAAGATGCTCTCAATATTGTGTCTGGCACTCTGATGTGCTTGAAATGTATTACAATTACTCAAAACAGGCTTCATCAGCAAAATGTGAATCAGTCCAGAAGCCACACTCACACCTCCCAGACACCCCTGTCGACCTCACTAGTGCTCTTAAATACCTCCAGATGCTTCCAGGCCCCCCTGGAGCTAAGCAAAGTGCTCTCTGACTCTGCAAGAGCATTGTTAGATGCTACTCAAAGCCCCCACAGTTATGGAGATGCATTCAGGATGCTACAAGATTTGACTTATTGGATAGTCAAATTTGGGAACAGCTGTGACCTCTCCGCAGGTCAGCAGGAGACTTCAAGAGCTGCTGAGATCTCTGCACAGCTCTACAGGAGACTTGGTGCCATATTCTCACAGCAGTTGTTCTTAGGATTCCATAACCACAATGCATTTCATCTATTATATTTGTCTTTGTAACTATCACTCAATTCCCTAGATCAAAATATGGCATGTATTATCTAAGTCTCTCGATCTGGATACATACAGACAATCTGGATGCAGACAGTACTGGATCTTAATTGGAGGAGTGCCTCGAGATGCCCATTGAGAGAACTTACAGATGCACTTGGCGGCAGTTGTGGCAGGAAGATCAATATTTCACCACCTCTGCCTGTCAGGTTGGCGAGGGGTAGCCGGCAGGAAGTGTACGGATATACCAGGAAAATGGAGATCGACTGAGCGACTGGGAGTGTATAGTTGGGAAACTCTGGGGTAGATAGACATCATCTCATTGTATAATAGACACACTCTATCTGTCCCAGCTCTTGGTCCCACACACCCTTGCAGAACATTTATAGATCCATGCACTTTGAGTTGTTCCTCATGTACTCTCGCCGAGCCTTCATAAATCCAGGTGATTCGTGTGGTTCCTCAGTGCCTGGCAGCCTATCTCATCCTGGAGCCAGAATTGCTCTTTTGCACGAATTCCCTTTGGATTGTGCGAGATGTATTGTGGAGAGTTCATGTTTGACTATTCGCCTTTTACATCCGTCGTTTCTCCACACTGTGTTCGAGCAAGGTTGAAGATGCACTTGAAGGCCATGATTCAGCGAGAGTTTAGCTACACATCCCGCCAGCGACTGAGTGAACTCGGAGACACGCATGGAGGCCATCATTCAGTATTCTTAGAGTTCTACTTGCAGACAGTGATTGAGTGGGCTTGGTGCTGTACATCGATGCCATGAAAGAGCCAAATCAGATGCCGTGACTGAGCATGTTTGGAGATGAGCATTGAGTTGGTGATCGAGTGAACTCAGACATTCACTTGGAGGCCGTTATTGTGTTAGCTTAGACATGCACTTGGAGGCCGTGGCTGAGCAAGCTTGTAGATGCACTTGGGGTCAGTACTTGATCGAGATTGCAGTACTTGGAAGTGGTCAATTTATAGGTGGAAGATCGGGAAGGAGGCGTGACATGAACTGAGACTATATTCATTGATCACCTTGTAATTGTGGGAATGTAGAAAGTTGAGTACAACAAGGTAAACCAAGAGATGAGAGTGGAGAGATGAGAGAAAAGAGACTGGTTGGGAGCAGGAGACAGTCGATCGTCAGGTGATGCAGTACTTGGGGTATGCAGTACTTGGTGTATGCAGTACTCGGTGTATGCATTACTCAGTGTATGCAGTGCTCGGTGTAGGCAGTACCCGGTGTGTGCATTACTCAGTGTATGCAGTGTTCGGTGCAGAGAGTACTCAGTGAATGGAGTACTCGGTGTATGGAGTACGTGGTGTATAGAGTACTCAATGTATGGAGTCCTCAGCCTATGGAATACTCAGTGTATGGAGTACTCGGTGTATGCAGTACTCAGTGTATGCAGTACTTTGTGTATGCAATGTTCGGTGAATGCAGTACTTGGTGTATGCAGTACACGGTGTACACTGTACACGGTGGGTGCAGTTCTCGGTGTATGCAGTACTCGGTGTACGCAGTACTCAGTGTATGCAGTGCTCGGTGTATGCAGTACTCGGTTCATGCAGTACTCAGTGTATGCAGTATTCGGTGTATACAGTACTTGGCATACTCGGTGTATGCAGTACTTGGCACACTTGGTGTTTACTGTACTTAGTGGTAACTCATAATCATGGCATGGAGAGATAGAGAGGGATGACTTAACTTTGTGTTCTTAGGTGATGGTCCAGTTGAGGACAAGAAAGAGAGAGATGAGAGGTGATTCGGAAAATCATCTTGAAAAATGAGGACATAAGAGAATTCTGTGTGCAAGTCGATTCACCATCCCCGATACAGCAGGCACAAGTCCCAATCCCTGTTGTAATAACACTGATACAAGGTGTTCTAACCCCAATCAGACCTGTTGTTCCCCTGATTGTTCATATCTGCTCGTATCCTCCATATGATCCCCATCTTCATCCCTGGTCTCTCTCTTTTGTCCACCTCTCAATCATCATTGCAGAACACAAAGTTACGTCATCCTTGTCTATCTCTCCATGGCATGATCAACAGTTAACACTGAGTATAGCATACAATAAGTACAGTATACACCAAGTCCAGCATGCACCGAGTACAGCATCCATCGAGTACATCATCGCCCCACGATATTCTATCTTCCCTTCATTCTCACGATTACGAATTGACCCTTGAATGTAGCTGCAGCTTCCGGCTTGCCTCTCTACCTATTGACCACCACCTGCCATGCTGTCCATGGAAGAATGAAAGGTAATGTCCTCTCGTTGCCTTGTGACAGTAGCGAGTTAACTAACTGATGAACCGAGTCTGAGCACACAGCGTGCCTCCCATCAACTGCCTCAAACATCTCCTCCAATCTTGCTCGATTTTCACCTCCAAGTGGATCTCCACACTTGCACCCTCTCAACCTCCAGGTTTGCGCGAGGATGGCCTCCAAGTGCATCCCCACACTTGCTCGAGCATGGCATCCAGGCGTATCTCCAACCTCCCTCGATTGTGGCTTCCTAGTGCGTTTCTGAGTTCACTCGATCTCATTCTCCAAGAGCATCTCCAAACTTACTTGATGATAGCCTCCAAGTTCACATGATCATGGCCTCCAGGTGCATCTCCAAACTCTCTTGATGATAGCCTCCAAGTTCGCATCATTATGACATCCACATAAAGCTCCAAATTTGCTCAATCATGGCTTCCAAGTGCATCTCAGATTTCGCTCAATCAAGGCCTCCAAGTGCATCTCCGAGTTTACTCAATCACAGCCTCCAAGTGCATCTCCAAACTTGCTAGATTCCGGCCTCCAAGTGCATTTCTAAGTTCACATGCTAACCACCTCCAAGTGTATCTCTGAGTTCACGTGATAGTCATCTTCAGGTGCACCTTGAATTGCTCTCAAGCACTGCCTGTAGGCTGTCCAGATATACCATGTGTAGATGGGCAGCTATATAGATACACAGTTACATACATGAGAATACAAGCTGCATACACACGTTTTAAAAATTGTTGAACAAGATGTAGTAGGTACCACCACCAGCACTGTTCCCAAGGAAGATGTTGTTTCTCGCAGACTGCTCTACAGTGAGTTTAAGTGCCCCTAGGCCTGTTGTCAGCACTTCAAAGCTTGATGTCTGTGCTCTCAGGTGCTTCCCTGTGTGTCACTGGACAACCTAGTCCTTGCTGAGTTGTCGTCAGCTCTGTCAGGTACACCTGAAGGCCACTGCATCGTTCCAGTGGACTCTGGGATTTGGCCACCCTGGGATTGTGGTCGAACAACTCCCTAACACTACCAGAGGCTGCCAGAGATACAATTACATTCTGCTGATGTTCCTTACTTGTCATTTGAGATTCATGTTACACAAACGCCAGTCCCATTGCCCTGTTGCAGTCTGATTCTCTCCCATATTTGACTCTGGGATGTTTGTACTCCACCTTCTCTCACAGAGTTCTCATGGCACCCATTAAGTAAATTACATTTTGCAAATGTATTATCTGTATATTTCAAGTACAGGTGAATAGAAAGAGTGTTCATCAACCCAACTGGTAGTTTTGTAAAGTATTAGAAGAAGATCTCATCAGCTGTACATGTCTATGTATACCAACTGAGTAAACTACTTATATATAGAAATGTACTTGCAACTCAGATTTCCACTCTACAAAGTTCACAGTATCAATATTTCATATATTGCCAACCTGGTATGGTTTTAATATATATCAGTCCCTATTATCACAAGCTATTACCCAATATCATCTCAATCTTTCTTTATCAGTATATCATTAGAGCTATAGTAATTGAATTTACAATGTATAAGTAACTGATAAAGTCTTCACACTAACTTCATTATCAAAATCTAAACTGAGCTTCTGTAAATTGCTATGTAGTTGATAACCTTATAAACAATTCAGATATGGTATACTATATTCTCTTGCAGAGATCATCATAATGTTTTCAAATATGAATAATTATAGTTCATTTTCAATAATAGCTATTGTGAAAAGATGTACTGCAATACTGATTTTCCAAGTTATTTGAAGAATTCTTTACTTTATTTTATCTTTTCACATATTACAGAAAGACAATTTTTTGAAAATTTCCTCTGCCAAAAGTATTAAAAGTAGGAAAATACTAATATATAATTTATTAATTATTGACAATTTAAATTTCAACTATACAATTGTATATAATATCTACACATATCAGTTTGTGTACTACGTAACTTAGATACTTTCTTCATTTGAACTGTCTTCTTCAAATCTGATATTGGTATATAGCTTCAAGCTGAATATGGCTGAATTTCCATCTACATTTAATGTTGAACTAGTATTGCAACTAAATTGCTTTCTTGTTTTCATTCTATACTTCATAATATATTTTATTACATAATTTTATTTCCATCAACTATTCCACTTACTAACTGCAGTTTTTGTTGACAACTATACAATGTATTAAATATCACATCAGAAGTCATATATTGAATTATACTCAATATCTGGATAATCTTTAAAGTATTTACTAGTTGGTATACTACAGTATATATTATATGTAACTACTTAATTATACTATGCAAAGTTCTATTCATATAGTCCAATCCTTTTTGAAAATGTTTTCCAGTTGAAAGTTTGCTGGGCTAACAATATTCACAAAAACTAATCATTTTATATTGCCTACAGAGTAAATTATACTGAAGAGCATATAATACAATCAGTTAAAAGTATTCAGCTGTGCAGACAGAAGCTGGATAATATATTCGAATACTGATTTAATTGAAAAGAAAATAACTAGTATATAGGAAAAGAATATTGAAGCATTATTTCAGTTATAGTATATACGGTACTATACATTTTGTAAAGTATAGAAGTATACCTATACAGGATAGAGATTAATTTAGTATATACATTTATATGACTGGATAATACCATAAGATAAAAAATACCATATCTATAAGTGATATATTATATATACTTATTGTTTTGTTTTTTACCCAGTAGTTGTAACTTTCACCTGCAATTAAATCTCTAAGTATATTAATATATATAAGTATATACTGGTGAGTAATTTTAAAACTATTAATAATAATTGAATAAATATAAGTAATTCATACAGTTGATCTAGCTGTTAGTAGTTAAGAAATAATAAGGTAACTTTGTTTTTGGTGACCTATAATGATATTTTAAAGTTAGTTACATGTAACTGTCATCGAATATACCGCCATATCTTATTAGATAGGAACATCAATCTGATGTACTCTATAGTATATTTGATTATCTGATACCATTTTCTATGTGTACTATTTAGTATATAAGTTTGAATACCAACTTCATCACCTAATGTAACAAATCTTAATCTAGCTTTTGAAAAATATATGAAATTTAATAGTTTTGTCTACTCTGGTCTGTTATTTCAATTTGGTTTATATAGTATATATAGTAATTACTAATGAGTTTTACTTGTTAATATTTTAAGTATTTAGAAATATACAATCCTAACCCTCACCGGATTATGCCAAGAGTCATTTTAAGTGCCCACACTAATCATTAATTGTAATTATAAGCCGGGTTAGAGTTAGCCAAATTTCCGAATTCTTAAAAAATTGACGAGTACATTTTGCTAGATATTGTGAAGCTAATTACGAGTAATAAAAGTTACACTACAGTTGAGTAGAAAGGTAAAGCAATGCATAAGTTGAAATACAAATTAGTTTTGTGCTACTTTTCTGAATGTGAATATGGTGTCCTCCCTAGCATAATTAATGACAGACCTAATAATTTTGCAAGAACGATTATCCAGAGTTGCAACGACCGGCGCCAAATGTTTCCTCTGCAGGAGGAACTTTTGCTCTCACCGAATACGTCTGAATTTCAATGATACAGCTACGCTACACGGCTGGAGATAAGAATTATCTTTTGCGAACTCTGTTGAAGGCCTTGTCACATTCATAAATGCCTATCATAATTGAGGGTCAGCGCAATGTGGTTTGCCGTTCTATTGCTGAAATTGGACCAACTGTTGGTGAGAGTTCTGGGATGAAATCAGTCATCAGCGAATTTGAGATCGTTGCTAATCCTCAACAAAAGATTGAAATAAATATGACGTTGCCCGCGAATCATAAACATAACCTGCCGCCTGATATTTCCACCTGCACGATTGCAATGAGATGTTACAATTGGTTGGCAGTGTTAAAATCGGTCAACCCTTCCTTCACACGGGCATACATTGTCTTCTCGCCCTCACGAACCCATACTCGAGGGCTACGGATAATTAGCGCTGTGCCTCAGAAAACAGTGGAAGTGGTCACCCTAAACTTACTCGAAGTACTTCTTATTAGGCTTGTCATCCCCCTCAGGATTTCCAACTTGCTTGAGAAGATAGTCTTTCCTGTTGAATATGTAGTCCCGGACACCAGTTAAATATGCATACCTTTGGTAATATTAGTCAATGTTAAGTAAACACAGCCAGCCTACACTTACTGAAGATCAGTATCCAAATTAACCTTGATAACACCATGGCTAATAGCAGTAAGGTACTCCTGCTTGGTACTACCAGACCCACCATGGAATACCAAAAATAGAGGCTTATCCTCTGAGGCACCGATCTTCTCTTTGGTAAATGCCTGGTGCTTGCCTAGAAGCTCGGGGTGCAGCTTGACATTTCCTGGCTTGTAAACACCATGGACATTCCCGAAACCAGCGGCAATCGAGAAGTAAGGTGAAACAGGCGCCAATGCTGAGTAAACATCGTAGATGTCTTCGGGCTGTGTGTAAAGAGAGTTATTGTCAACTGCAGTGTTGTCAACGCCATCCTCCTCACCGCCGGTGATACCAATTTCCTAGATATGTCAGCCTGCCCGACAAAATAGGTTTCGGTGCTCACCATCTCCAACCATTGCTTCATCGGAGCAGCCCTTTCGAGATACTTTCTGGTGATGGCAATATTCTCATCTTTCGCTTCCTCACTAAGATCAATCATGTGAGACGAAAAGAGTGGTTCACCGTGCAGTTTAAAATAATTTTCATCCTCATCGAGCATTCCGTCTAACCATGGGAGCAATTTCTTCGCACAGTGATCTGTATGTAAGACAACAGGGATGCCGTATGCTGGTGCAATGCTGCGTATGTACTTTGCTGCAGCTATGGAGCCGTTGATAGACGCAAACTGATTGGTGTTGGAAATACCCTAGTTTTGGATGTATTATTGGCAACTTTCTCTTGAGTACGTTTTGCAAGTGCGGGGTAAACCTTTCCGGCAAAGTATGCAGCACCACCCTGAGAAAGCTGCAAGATGATTGGCGCCTTCGAATCGCGAGCCGCCTCAAGGGATGCAACTACGGTAGAAGACGAAGTAACGTTCTATTAAGGTCAGAGAAGTGGAATAATGACCAGACCGGGAGCTCGCACAATAGCTGGGATTGCGAATTGATGCGCCCTAGCGTATTGAAATAACTGGCGAAATACTCCGTCAGTCATTGCTTAACAAGTGGTTCCAACTACTCTTACTTTCATAACATCGTCACCAGTGATAACGCCCTTCTTCCGGGACAAAACGTCGATAACACCCATTGTGAGAATTGGTTGCTGTAAATGCAATAGACTAGGGTCAGACAATTCCTACTAAACATACGAAAAGATGCCAGAAGACATGTGCGCCCAACTGCATATTAGGTAGTCAGAAGAGGGAATTGTATCATTCGTACCGTGTTAATTTGAACTTATTGCGAACGTTGAATAACAGATGAAGAACAGGTAGTTGTGGTTAAGTGGAACAAGAAAAAAACCAATGGAAGTGGGAAACACTAGGTTTATGTTCCGTGTTCAATTCGGTAGACCCCGATGTGAGCGAAATATCGGGGCCCGGCAGTGGCACTACTCGTCCGCTCACCAAGTCTCCAGACACCCCATTGTAAGCGCCCTTGGCGACAAGTCAAGGGTGGATGAAAATATATCAATCACCACGCAATAAGTCTAAAAGATATCAGTCATCTAATCAAGGCCAGCGATGTCCGGAGACTTGAAAACCGGATGAGTTGTCGATAAAAACTGATAGGCACCTGTACAAAAATACGTACGTCAGAGATAAACCAATAGAACATATAAACCCATTGAAAGTATTCTTTGCCTCAAACTCATGTATCATTTCTATCTCAGTCTTAAAAATTGGTTTTTGTATTCTAAAATAGCATGTGCAAAGATGTTTATAGTTGAATAACTGAGAGCCTTTCTTAGATGTCATTAACATACTTATAAGTTGTATATGTCAGGAAAATGTTTGGTATTACTATAGTCAAGATGTATTATAGTGATTACCATGATAGTATGACAAGATATGAACAATACTCCTATTCTACAGAGTGTTATGGTATCTGATAGTATATTTTTCTTACATTCATCTTATGTATCTGAAGCTGACATCGGTTAAGCCCATTACTGCTGCAGTGCCACATATTGTGGGTATGGCCAGTACATTCCAGTATCAAATGGTATGTTTGTATGAATTTTTACTATTTCTAAGATATAATATATGCCTACATGCAAATTGAGTTTACAATTAAGTGTCATGTTCATTATACTCAAACAAAAATTTTGTACCCTTAGACTTGGTGGTAACCATAAAATATCAATTTTCCACAAATCGATGTCGTATTATAGTTATTCATAGAGTCAATGTTGGCTGGCCAGAGGTGGTACTCAAGCAACATTGAAGGTACATATAATGGAATATGCAGCAGGCCTGTACAGAGATTGTTTGGACATATTTACTAAGGGTAATGAAGTAGGCTTGGGAGTAATTAAGAGGTTTTAGAGGGAATAATCAAGCATATTCAGTCATGGGCAGATGAAAAGACTCAGAAGGAACATTTGGAGCAGACAGACATCAGCAAAATATAAAGTGGTTTGGAAGTCACAACTGAACAACTCAGCAACTCTGAACAGCCACACAGATCCTTCCAGATGCTCCCAGATGCTCCCAGATAGGCTGAGTGCAAAGCGATGAGCTCTCAGGTGCTCTGAGGCTACTTCACCAGTGCTCCTCAATGTTCCCGGAGTTGTGGAACAGAATAGAAGAATATCCTGAAGAATGTATGGTTATCTGCGGAATACTACAAAATCAAACTATTAGAATGTGCAAATTTCAGAGCTATTGGTAGTATGGGCAGTGTCTCCAAGAATATTACCATGCATCTCGAACCTGGTGCCATACTCTCCTGGAGCGATTATCATAATCTGTATATCAAATAGTACAATTCAATTAACTATCTTCCTCCTGCACAACTTGATTCAGGCATTGTAACTTAATATACAGTCCAGTAGCTATCTAAATCCATGGAAATATTTAGAAGCCATATGCTATCGATCCTATCTGATGCAGCATTCTCTCGCCCCAAATGTGCTGGTCCAATAATTGCTCCAAAGGTACAATATGCATCATATTCGTGTGTTTGACAACCCAGATGAACCCATCACCACAATCAGCCCAACGATGCTGATCTTTGTACTTTGTTGGAATGACCACTGCTTATTCTTGAACTTGAGGACGTATTATCCATTGTTCAGTGTTCTCGCACCTTTTAGAAAAGGTCGATATCGTGGTTCCGGAGGGCAGCTGCACCTGAAATGGGAGGATATGATGCGGTAGAGTGTAGCTAAAGTATAATTCAGGAAGCGAAAGAACTCGGCCTTGGAAGGTGTTATCGAGGTCACTGTTTGTATATTGGACCCAGATGTTATGAGATTCAGGCATGATCCCTTGGTTGGCATTGGTATATTCTACCTTGCAATCAAGTCCTAGACGCTCAACAGAGGTGGGGCAGTGAAATGGTTGACGGGGGTATGACAGCCCATTCTGAAGTTTAATAAATGACCAGTCAAGGAGTACATTCTGATCATATCTGAGCACAAGTCCACTAACTTTGTGTCCCCAGTCCTCTTCAATTTCTGCACAGAATAGCTGTCCAAAGTTGGGGATTGCAAAATTTTCTGATGCATCTCTGGGTGTGGTCAATTTCATACTTCTGCACACTCCGCGGACATGAGTCTCTCTCAAATGATGTACGTGTGGTGGCTTGGGGCAGAAGAATGGCTCGTCCTGGCTATGCTGGAGGCGTAGAGGATGGGCTCTAGGATAATTTCGCCGTTTATCGGCAGCGGATAGTAGGTTGCAAACTTTTGCAGAGTCAATATCGTAGCAGCCTTGCTGGGCAACATATGAGAGTGTCTCTTCCATATAGTCATTGTGATTCAGCATCTGTTGAATGTAATTGACTTTGTTGGTAGATCAATATGCCTCTTTCACATTGCCGATATGTAACCATTCAGAAATCTCGGTGCTGAAAATATCACCAGAACCCATTCGCCAAATTGACTCTGATATATGGGTCGCGAGATGCATCAATCGATATCCGAAATGGATTACACGTTATTCAACGGGTTTCCGGAGCTCCTGAACACTGATTGCCTGCCACCTAGCCTGAATTTTGATCAGGCGGATGGATGATTTGGTCTTGAACCGCATCTGCTGATTCGATGACATACCATAAATCTCTCTCTCCAGCTGACTCACAATGCTATCCGTATCGGCGATACTCCAGATGGTGGCTTCAGTCTCAGCATTGGATAGACGGACCAGAAATTCAACATGCTTGTCGGCGGTCATGTCTACCACCCCATAAATCTCCTCTTCGGCTGCAGTCTTCATTTGAACATGTTTTTTGGCGAATGTGCTTCTGGGACTGCTTACCTTACTCATGACTTCTTGAAATAGTGGTCGCTTATGATGTTGGAATAATTTATCGAAAGGCTCACGTTTGACATGTATCATTTAATGGATTTCGTGCTCCACTCACTCAATAGCCCTCTCCCGATCAGGCTCAGACCATTTTGTTGCCGCCTGTCGGGCTCTATTTAGGAGCACCTGATATTGCCTTTGTTTTGCTGTAGTTACCTTGTCAGCCCAGTACACCAGAACTTCCATTGCAGCACGGATTGTATGAATCTTTTGTTCTTGTAACTGATGGTTTTCTCTTGCCAACCATTCATTCACTTTGGCCTTCGCAGACTTCGATATTTTCTGATCTCGAAAGGCACCCTTCCTCTTGTATAACTGTTTCAGTGCATCGTCTAGTGCTGTGAGGGATAGATCTGAACGATTTTGTTGGCTAACAAGTAGAGAGAATTCCCATAATGCCCGCACTGCTTCCTTTACAATTGTATAAGAGGCTGTTTCTGCTGGAGTTTTCCTGTCATCCTTGGAGCAGTCAAGAATTGGAGCACAATTCACTGCCAGTGTTCTGATCATGCCCCGCATCTCTTTGCTCTGCCAGGAGCAGCTTTTCATCGAATTGAATGTTTAAGAGAAGTGGTGGAGGCCTTGATATCGTGGTACTGATGTGAATCGATTGTCAAATTAATCCTTGACATTTCTGGCTCTCAGGTATTTCAGCAGCCAGTGCAATAAGTCCTTAATTAAACCCAAGAGCAACTGATGCAATTCATCAGGCTGCCAAAGCTGTTGAAAACTGCAGAGAGGGAATTGCCCGAACTGGTTGCGAATTGGATGAACACGAAGAGTGTGCAGAGCATCAATACTAGTTTCGTCCAGAAGTTCTGAGTAAACATGCTGATCTCTTGGGTTATCGAGTACTCGACAAGTTGAATGCCCTATCGGTGCACCTTTACGAATTTCACTCATAGGGCATGAGCCATATTAGACTTGAGCAATTATGATTTGTTCTGGATAATCCCCAACCCAGGCAGCCAAAAGAGGATAACATTGTCGCTGGAAACCATCAGCACGATTCCATTTCAAGCCGGGACCAGTTATGTCAACATTCCGGAGTGGGGACAGCACTGTTCCAACCGTGGAATGCCATGCCACGTGTTTATTTTTGGCACCTTTCAGGGGACATGGAATATGCCCTATGCGAGACCAGGCGTGCTTTTTAGGTGGACGACAGATATCTTTTGAATATTGCCAATCATGAGATACAGCAGCCAGGCATGCTGATCAGCTGAATGATTGGTCAAGTGAGTCTTGTCGGATTCACAAATGACTGGCACAATGGTCGCTCCGGCAGGAAGCCACTCTTGCATATCCCATAACCAGTCGCCCGTGTTCATTGTGCTGTATATTCCGCAGCTTCCCGAGTCTGGGAGGCGCGCCGGTTCAAATTTGAGGTGCCCCACAATCGGGAGATGTGGCCCAAGGATCTGGATACATTTGAAATTATCCCTGTAGTATAATGTTCTGAAGATATGCGAATGATCTTCAATCCAACTATCATCCCAGAGCCTGCATTCGTTTTCAAAGAGGCGCTTTCGCCAAGCATCTGCAGATGGACATGATTTGATTTTGAAGTTGCCCAGTCCATGCCTCAGATGCTGATCGATCCACATTCTCATTTGCAGGCTAAATGATTGATCCTGTTAAATGTCGTGTGCTGACTGAAATGGATGCTATGGATACCATTGTTCTTAGTACTTGCGATGCTTGTTGTACAATCCAGTTACTTTGCCATATGCTTTCTCCCCCGCATTGTCCACTTCAACTACATGCCTATGAGCCCTCGTCTTTGTTGGATCAGGGGTACATGTCAGATCCGGCCACTGGGGGTATATTGTTTCTTCGTTGGAAGTATCTTCAGGTGGTGGCGCACCAGGTACATTGTCTCTGGGTAGATTATTGGTTGAGTGGCTCATTGATGGCCATTCAGGTGCACTGACTGAAGTTGAACAGTGCTGGCTCGGGTCGATCCCATCCTGCCGTTGGTCACATCCCGTCAGGTAATTGCCCATCATTCATAAATATTAGGTGATATTGTTGATAGTAAGCCTCGAGTCAGTTTTCGTCCAATAATTGCTTTTTGCAGACAAAGCACTTAACCTGTTTCCTGCGAGTGTTGACCATATTCGAGAAATGGTCAGTGAACATGTTTCCGGATGCATCTCAATGTTGCTTCAGGGGGTAATTTAGAGCCTCAGGGAGATTTGGTTGGCGTATGATATTCACAGCCGCATCACGCCCTGCCAAATGCGGGGAAGGGGTATCATGTAATCACCATACGATCAGTTTTGTTCATAAACCAGGATATCTATATCATATTCCGCACATTAATGGTGCACATCGTCTGCTGAACATGGTTAGCAGAGAAGAGAAGCTTTTTTTCGTCATCACTGCATTCACCACCATGGGCCTTATACTACCTCGTTGCAGCATTGTGAGTTATACCTGCGTTCGAGGCTCTGAGCAGCTGATAATGATGGTAGATCGTCATAATACAATGAATAGGTGAGTTTCCTAGCTAGCTGTATGCCCATGCAATGATCAACAAGAACTGATAGTCTGGTGGGATGGTTGCTTCACTAACGATCCTTGACCGGAGCCTGGATCTTGAGGAGAACAATATGTTCAGACAATGAGCTCAATAGGAAGCATTACTGTTGCTGCTTGACTCGCAGGCTTCCTATTGAATGAGGTTGCAAGGTTGTACACACGCAACTTTTGTGTAATATCCCTATTTGTACTAACCATCATACTAGATATATTCTTGTTGGGTTCTGGAAATATCATATCATATCCCGTCTATGACCTTTCAAGTTATGGAAGCGTATGTCTCACGGCTCGAGTTGCGAGTGATGGGTATGAATGGTACCTTGGAATAGTATCGGATATGTGGAAGGACTTAGTGTTATGGAAAGGCGGAGATGTTGATAGACTCGGGAATGGCGTGAGAAGGTTCTGAGATGGTGGCGGTCTAATTTGTGAAAATGAGGAAGTGGTGTGAGGTGCTGCGACGTTGGGCGATGTGGAATGGTTGTGTAGATAAGGAGTTGTGTTGATGTTGTGTACAATCATGAGGGAATATTCGGATGGTACATCCGAGCATGAGGAAAGGTTGGAGGGTGGTAGACAAAGTGTATATGAAGAGAGGTTGTTAGGTATTGGAGGATTTCTGTTTCTTCTAACTTTACTCGTTCTCTTGTATAGAGAATCAAGTAAAACTTTGAAGCATCTCCGATTCGTGTCTTGTTCTGATTTCCCCAATACGAACTTTGAGCACTTGTCTTGAATTCGATATCACATTCGAGTTACCAATATCACCTACGCCCGACCCCGCTCATTACACTAGAACGAGTCCCATATAACGTACCTGCTATCGAATGTACTGTCAATATTGTATGAACCCTTGCTTTGATTTTGTTCGGTACTACTGCTCAGTTACCAATAGTTAGATCTCGATTAACGACATGTGTAGCCACAATCTTACAATCTTACAATCTTGGATGTGCCTACATTCTTCGAATGGTTGTAATTTTTGCTCCGAAGCTTCCTCTGTTATATGTTGGGTACATTCAGGACCCAAACATTGTTGGATTCACGTTCGCGATGATTGCATTGACGAGTTACCATCACTTACCAGATTTGATATCCATCACTATCCATACCGATCCCCATACTTGAATGCAAAAGTATGACAGTAACTGTACATCACGAATTGATTGGTTTGATCACTCCGGAACCCATTGCCATTTGTCAGAACCTGAACCATTGAACGCTTTCGAAAGCATCGAAGGATTATTGAATACCTAGGCAGATGACCTCAGTTTGCCTGCTTACCTTAGCGAACAGTCAGATGTTCCCTCCCCTTGGAATATTTATTGGACAGATAGCGCCGCATACGGAGGAGGCTTGGAATTTGATGACCCCATGGTTGGAAGCAACTGGACTAAGTATTGGGGAGCCCACGCTTGGTTTGATTGTGACCTGGAATTACCCCGTGAGTGGGATGGACATAACTGTTTAGGAACGCATTCAATGGAAGGATACGCACCAGCAGCAGCAGCCACAGCAAAGCCTGTGCCAGTGCCTCTGATTGTTATTGAACCCCCGACCCTCACTCCCTCCGAAATTGACATATGTAATTGACACTGGTAAATGTGTTTGCTTCGTTGCGATGTCAGGATCAGAGCAGCACGATCGGGTGGCTCTGGTATCCGTGGCTGACCAGGCCATCATAGGAGAAATCGTCAACAGGAACCTGCTGGAGATCGACTTTGGGGAGAGACAGACATCGCTGGGAGAAGCCCAGGTGGTGCTGAGAAGAGTAGTGCAGTATACCGAACCTGCGGCTGTGGTACAGAGGGTGTGTGACCACCAGGCACAGATAATCAGGTTACAAAAACAGATCACCAATCTGCAGTCAGAAGAGTGCTTGCCCCCAGAATGCGATCACTCGATGTTTAAACAACAGTTTGAGGCATTGAGGCCGGAGCTAGAACAATTCAGAAGCACCCCGAGAATGGTCAGATCAGACAAGGACCTACAACAAGAACTGGACGAGATGACCTGGAACGCCAGACAATCGGGGGAAGAAGTCCGAGCTTTGAGGATGCAGTTAGCAAATGCCCTATCGTTAGCTTCCCGGGCAGCCCCTGCTCCCCCCCACCAATTACAAGACTGAGGACAGAAGTTTCCCAACTCCCCGGACATTTCAGGGTTTGATCGAACTCAGTGGAGAGGCTGGATTGCTCAACTGCAGATGGTCGTACGACACAAGCCCACCAGCCTTCCCAATGAACCACGAGCTCTCTCAGTAGCACGCTGAGTTGCAGGTCATTGCCGTGGATTTGCATTGAAACCCCTTTGCCCTGCGAGACGTATTGGAAATGGGACCGTCTGAGGATATGAAGGACTCCTTTACGTATAGCGATATTCCAGAGGAACATCCCGCGTTTGTGACAGTGTGTCAGAAGCAGGATCATCAGATCCGACAATGACATCTGGAGAAGGTGGCACAGGATACACATGGAGGGACAGGTTTTGCCTCTTCCCCAAGACCTCCGGCCCCTCCAAAGGATCCCGCTGGAGCTTCCCCTGGACCGGTGGCTGAATATCCAGGACCAGCAACTATGGATCTTAGTGCAGGCGGGAGGAGGATTTCTGCAGAGGAAAGGGCAAATAGATTAATGGATGGGTGATGTTTCTATTGTGGGGAGTTTAACCATAGGGCTGCAGGAAGCGCAGTGAGGAAAAAGGCTCAGACGTGTAAGGCGGCTGGAGCAGAAGTAAAGGAAGTAGGAAGTGGGACAGGTTCCAAGGAATCAGGAAAACAGCAAGTCAATTGAAGAAGGATGGCTCTTCAGTTGACAGGAAGAGTTTTGTTTTAAATGCTTTAATATGTTTTGGAATTTCACGGTTATCAGTTAGCAAGGTGGAGGTATTGGAAGGATCAATGGAAGGGAAACATTTAGTCATAACCTGCACATTGACCACGAATAACCAAGAGATACCCACACATGCCCTGATCAATTGCGGAGCTACAGGCATTGCATTTATGGATCAAGATTTTACTCGCCATCACCAGATACCACTCCAAGAATTAAAGGAGAAATGAAAAGTCGAGGTTATCAACAGAAGACCCATCCAGTCAGGAGATCTTACACATGTTGCCAAAGTAGGAATGATGATCCAGGATCATAAGAAACAGTTGCCTAGGTTTGTTACAAAGTTAGGAGATTATGCAATTGTCCTCCGGAATTCCTTGTCTACGATTACATGATGTTGCAGTACGATTTGCATCCAACACTGTTACTTTTGGGTCCCACTACTGCACGACATACTGCCATGATCCACGCGTTATGGTACAAGGAGTTATAGAGGAGCTGCCGGAACCAGTGTATCCCCAAGAGGGGGGAAGATTGGAACCACAGATATGTCCACCATGTCCATTTGGAGGGAATAATGTTATGCTTAATGGATCTTCGTTTTTCTGGACAGTTAAGAAGGGAAAGCTTAAGGTTTTTAAAGCATCCCTTTATGATATTTATAAAGCAATTGAAGCAAACGATCTTAAGGAAAGACCCCTGGATGAGATAGTCCCGGAACAGTATCAGTAGTTTCTACCTCTATTGAATACAATGTTGGAGGACCGCCTCCCACCACATCAACCAGGGATCGATCATGAAGTACACCTAAAAGAAGGCGAGACACCGACCTGGGGACCCCTTTACTCAATGTCCTGGGCAAAGTACATTACCCTTAAGGAATGGGTGGAAGAAAATATGTCAAAAGGGTGTATTCGTCAGTCAACATCACCTGTTGCCACACCAGTCCTCTTTGCGAAAAAACCGGATGGAGGGTTACAATTCTGCATTGATTATCGAGATATCAATAGTAAAACAATTAAGAATCGATATCCCATTCCCTCAATACAGAAGACTCTGAACTTACTATGAAGAGCTAAGATTTATACAAAGCTAGATGTCCGCGGAGCCTATAACCTGTAATGAGTTAAAGTAAGGAATGAACGTAAGTTAGCATTTGGAACAAGATATGGATTTTTCGAACCCACAGTCATGCAGTTTGGCAAGACGAATGCCCCTGCAGAGTTTCAGGGGTTTATCAATAATACTATACAGGAGGCCGTGGATGATTTTGCATCGGCATACCAGGATGGGATATTGATATATAGCGATTCGGAGGAAGAACATGTGGGGCATGTGAAGTGGGTTATGCAACGTCTTTTGGAAGTGGGGTTATACATGGAACCAGAAAAGTACGAGTTTCATAAGGAAACCGTACGGTACTTGGGTTGGATTATATCAACAAAAGGGATATCGATTAATGAAGATAAAGTCGAGACTATGAAGAATTGGAGTCGAGAAAAGAAGTCAAAGAATGGAAGGCTGAATAATCTCTTCAAAGTACAACAGTTCCTTGGGTTTTGCAATTATTATTGATGACTTATCCCCAAATATTCTGAGAAGGCAGAGCCACTGACAAGGCTAACGGAGAAAGATGATCCATTTATTTGGGAGGCGGAACAACAGTTAGCTTTCGAGACAATTGTGACCACCTTTACAACAGCTCCAGTCCTTTGACATTTTGACCACGATAGAGAGGTGATTATTGAAACAGACCCCTCCGATTACGTTTCTGCAGGAGTTTCATCCCAGTATGATGATGATGTGGTGCTACATCAGGTAGTTTATTTGTCGAAGAAACATTCACCAACCGAATGCTATTATGATATATATGATCAAGAGCATATGTCAATTCTCAAGGCACATGAGGAATGGCGACCAGAATGTGAAGGGGCCACGTACCCCATCAAATTGATAACTGACCATAAGAACCTCAAATATTTCCTGACAAAGAAGCTTTTAAATCGGAGACAGACACGATGGTCCGAGTTTTTAACCAGACTTGATTATGAGATAGTCTATAGACCAGGAAAACCGAATGGGAAAGCGGATGCTTTGACGAAGAGGCCGGGAGACCTCCCTGAAGGAGGGAATGACAGATTACACAATATGGAACATGTGCTTCTAAAGCCGCAGAACCTACCAAAACAATTGTGTTTGTTGGTGGACAGCCCGCCCGCCCGGGGCCGTCCCTCTATTTCCAATCTGATGACAGAAGATTATGAGACTGACCCGCGATGAGGGAGAATACTGGAAGCCATTCGGTCGAAGAGTGGGTTACACAAGATTACCATTGTGGAGTGCATAGAGGATGGGCGACAAATAACATATAGAGGGAATATATACATACCAGATAGCAACGAATCACGCCTATGCAGTATACAGGAACATCATGATACAGCGTTAGCAGGACATCCGGGACAGGCAAAGATGTTGGACCTGTTTCGTTGAGGACATTATTGGAAGGAAATGCGTAAGGATGTTGATCAGTAGGTTCGGAATTGCCATGATTGCCAGCGGTCCCGAAGCTCAAGACACTCAACCTTTGGGGTCCTTCTGCCAATATCTGCACCGGATAAACCATGGGAAGATATTTGGATGAATATGGTCGTGGGATTACTGGTGTGCGAAGGGTTTGATGCACTATGGGTAGCGGTGGATCAGCTTTCAAAGATGCGACACTTCATCCCATGCTGTACAACTATAGATGCCCAGGGGTCGGCGGAGGTGTTCCTGCAGGAAGTGGTACGTCTTGATGGACTCCCATTGACCATTGTTTCAGATCGAGGCCCGCAGTTTGCTTCGACCTTCCGGCAACAGGAGTGCAGTGGGTTGGGGATTTATCAGAGATTGTCGACAGCTGTCCACCCACAGACAGACGGACATATGAAGCGAATGCATTCAAGTATGGGACAGTATCTCCGGGTGTTCTTAAACCATCAGCAAGATGACTGAGTGAAGTGGCTTCCGTTGGCTGAGTTCCCTGCAAATAATGGGACATCTGAGACTACTAAGTGTACCCCATTCTATGCAGTACAAGGCACAGATCCGGGAATGTCATTTGCAGGGGAACCAACAAAGGATCGGGATCAATGACGGGTTAGTGCTGATGAGGTCCAGGCAACGATGCAACAAATTCATGAGCACCTCTGAGTAGAGATGAGATGGAGTCAGGCAGTGCAGGAGGAGGGAGCAAATTGTGGACTAGTTCCAGCCCTGAATATTCAAGAAGGTTGCCAAGTATGGCTGGATGCCCGACATATATGGACTACGAGGCCCACAAGGTAATTTGGTTGAAAGTGTTTGGGACCATTTACAGTTGTTCATCAAATATCCCCATATGTGACTGAACTTGAGTTGCCTGTGTCAATACGGATTAATTGAGTACAAGCTGTTTCCCATTTGGACCCCGTGGTGAATGATCCCCTGGAAGAACAACGGGTTAATCTGCCACCTCCGGTGGAAGTCGATGGTGATGAGGAGTATCAGGTTTCAAAGGGTGAAGATAGTCGGATGTATCGGAACCAGTTACAGTATCTTCTATGTTGACCTGAATATGATTCTTTGACATGGGACCCTGCGAAGTTCATGGACGGTTTACAAGTGGTAGGAGAATTTCATCAACAATACGGCAGGGAGCCAGGACCATCGGAAAGTGTTCTCGGAGGACCTCAAACCTATGAGTGGGATACTGTCACAGCTCGAGTTGCGAGTGATGGGTATGGATGGTACTTAGAAATTGTATCAGATGTGTGAAAGGAATTTGCGTTACGGGAAGGCGGAGACGTTGATAGACTTGAGAATCGCGTGAGAAGGTTGTGAGATGGTGGCGGTATAATTTGTTAAGATAAGGAAGTGGTTTGAAGTGTTGCGACGTCGGGCGATGTGGCGTGGTTGTGTTGACAAGGAGTTATATTAATGGTGTGTAAGATCATGAGGGAGTATTCGGTTGGTACATCAGAGCATGAAGAATAGTTCGAGGGTGGCAGACGAAGTGTATATGAAGAGAGGTTGTTGGGTGTTGGAGGATATCCTTTTCTCCTCTCTTTACTTGTTCTCTTGTATGGTGAAGCAAGTACGAGTTTGAACAAGCTCTGATTCTTGTCTTGTCCTGAGTTCCTCGATACAAACTTCGAGCACTTGTCCTGATTTCGATATCACATTCAACTTACCAATATCACCTTCGCCCGACCCCACCCGTTACAGTATGAAGGTTAGCATCAATCCAATATCCTGGTATATGAATTCGAGGATATAACAAAGAAAGGCGGGATGTGAGTGATTAAGGATTCTTTTTCTCAAGCCCAGGTTGGTTTCATGGATTAAAGGTGTAGTGAAACACCACAGTTCGTGACAACAGAATGGGATATAGGAAGCCCTTCATTCCGCCGAAGGTCACTGCTACCTGCACCGTACTCAACCATACTCCAATTGATTCTACATCACATCGTGCATCTGTAGCAGTTTACCCCCATCTTTGTTCACAGAAAATGTAGACGATGGGATCTCCACTGAAGACAGCAAATTGGGCTCCACCAGGTGGCTGATTTGGCTCGCAACAGCGCCGTGATGACAATTCAGGATCCTTGGATAGTGGTTCACAAACTGCCACCGGCAAAGACAGTCGATCTGTGAAACACGCCAATCAGTATCATCCACCGCATGGGTATGATTACTCTCCTTCACAGCAGCCTTTTCCAGGTGCTCTGCAGTTTTATTACCATCCTCCATGCAACATGACACAGAACAGTTCGCAACCAACCACCAGCGTAAGCCAATGATGTCCAAGTTGTGGGCCACAGTGGCAAGGATATGACCTCCCCCAAGGTGGTTATGGCGAGTCTCAAATGTTTCCCCAGCAGCAGTTCCCAGGACAAGGGCCATCATCTCCAGGTACACTGAGAGTACCTCCAGGACCACAGGCAAACAATCCAGTCAATCGGCCAACATCTTCCAGCTTTACTCCTCCACCTAGACCTCATTCTGGCGCGCCTGGGAGACCTCCCATTAGTTTCCCAACGGGACAATTCCTGCTGCCTGTGGAACCGCGGAACACAGATGTTGCAAGGATCGTGGACCTGCCCCAATTGCCACAGATTTCCTACAACGATTATGATGCAGATGATGGGAGTGACGATTTGTTGAATTTGGGTGGTGCAGAGGGTAAACCCCCAGTCAGCCTGAAGCAAACCAAATTCTCCTTGAAGCAATTTGCCAAATGGATGGGGCAGGCCAACTATAGTGCGTTCATCAACTGGATAAAAGTACGGGTGGCTGGGTTTCTCGAGAAAAATCATCAGTCTATTATCTGGGGGCAGAACTGTTTCAATCAGCTTAGAGATGGACCCCTGCACTGGAAGAGAGTGGTTGCAGATTTTTTGGAGACATTTGAGAGCTGGCTGCCGTTGGATAATTTCAATAATGCCAGATGGATTTGTCGGCAGTGGGTGGAGAAGTTTTTGAAGAAATGCGCAAGCAAAATTTGGGAGGACAGGAAAAAGGGAATGTGAGGCAAAAAGCAACCGACGTCAGATTTGGGAGAGAGCATGGGCGAAATGGCAAGAAGTAACCTCCCAGAGTTGCAAAATACAATGTTCATGGTGATGATTCGCTGGGTGTGGAATGGCAACAATGTCATTCTATCCCCACACCAACTGCAAGCCTCGTATACCAGTGTGAGTCACTGGGAGGAGTTGATTGATTTCATCAATACAAACCGAGGCCCAAAAGAGCCATACATTCCAACATCACAGTTCAAGTGCACCTTGGAGCAGGACGAATTGGACAAAGCATATATGGGATTATATACAAATGGGCAACTGATGATGGACCCCATATATGGCCAGATTTTGTACAACTGTTGCCTTTCAAATGCTTTCAAGTTGAAACTTGGACACAATGTGAAAATGGTTTTGGTCGAAATGAAGCAAGCTATGGGGAGGGACATTGCGGAGCACGTAATTAGACCACCGAAGGTAATGCCTGCTAGCAGTATTAAGGCTAGATGTGGGCAACAGCGAATCATTATCGATAGACTTTGGAATGTTCTGAAGAGGGTGGTGGAAGAGATGAACGAGCGGAAGATGGTGGGCAAGAGAATGATACTTGTATTAATGTAAGTTCTGATTGAAAGAATAGAATTGATTATATTGCTTCCAGATATATTCATTCCAAAAGTTGCTTGTCTGTGAGATACCTACCATTGCAATCAGATTCAGGAGCACCGGAATATGACCCCATCTGCCCAGCTTACATTGGTGCAACTGAAAGTGATTTTTGATGACGAAACAAACACAGACAAAGGTGCAAAGGAGGTTCAGGAGCAAGTGGAGGATGGTGAGGAGGTCCTCAATCCAGCAAATACCAGTGCAGTATTGAATACAGTTCTCAGGGTGATCAACAACAAATTTGAACGCGAGTGTCTTGATGAGGCAGTCAGGCTGCTGAATGCTCATCCTATTCATGAATCAACAGATGACCGTGTTCCAGGCCACAAGTATTCAATTCCAAGCGTGCGCAGAACTAAGTTTCTGGCGCACCAGGTTCGGGCCATATGGTTCATTATGAGGAGGTTCGTTTGGGATGCTGACCAGCCAGGAGCACTGGTGGCGGATGAAATGGGTCTTGGAAAGACTTTCACGTCAGTTGCAGCTGCAATGATTTGCAAATAGGCAACTGAGAAAGTTGTAATGGGGTTGCCACTGTCAATATTATGGGGAAATACCCTTGAAGAGTGGGTGATTTTGGCGCACAACGACTTTCCCGGAATTGTCGGTGACGAATTGGATTGGTATCCGCTCCTGCGATTGAACTCTGTTCCCCGTCGCCTGTTGGCGATCCAGACAACACCACGTGACAGGCATCCAGCACTGCTATCACGCCTTGAACCAATCCTGGTGGTTACAATGCCCGGAGTGGCAGATACCATCAAGACTGTCATCGACGAGATGACACATGCAACCAAATTCAAACTTGTCAACTGGTTGCACACCGAAAATGCGAATCTCACCAACGAAGATCTGAATTTCAGTATTGACAAGCCGGAAAACCGATGGAATATCCACCTAGTGTCGTATCAT